>Ga0180433_10000120_pt1 | contig 127454 bp, 109 predicted proteins | sample SS_ome_8_FD_132980 | JGI IMG/M metagenome (GOLD analysis project Ga0180433, IMG submission 132980) | Hypersaline lake sediment archaeal communities from the Salton Sea, California, USA - SS_1_D_1 metaG | ecosystem: Environmental > Aquatic > Non-marine Saline and Alkaline > Hypersaline >... | reverse complement strand
TTGTAAAACCACTTTTAGTATTCTCTTTACAGTGACATTTTGGGCAATGCATATCTTTTCTCCTTTTTGCAGTTTTAAAGAAGAAATTTTACTGAAAATATTTTTGATTAGCAATGCCTTATTTTCGATTAACTCTTTGACTTCTTTATGACTAAGAATTTTGACGCTTTCTTCTTTGGAATCCCAAGCAATGATGTGAGTGTTAGCTTCCAGGTTTGGATGGTCAAGCGTTGCGCTCAGCCATTCACCACCAATTTGACTCCTATTTAATCTATAGTTTATTGATTGAAGGGTGTTACTCGGAGTAGTTGAAAACAGTCTAACAATATGCTTTTGTGTAGTGTTTTCTGGGGAAACAATAAATACTTTAGAGTTTTGCCCTTCTCCAAGTTGGGAAACTGACATGGTTCCAAAATGATCAGCCACTTTCTCTAGGACCGCGATGTTTCGCTGGAAAGCTTGTGGACCATCGGAGAGTAGATGTAGACCTGCATATAAATCTGCGTAACCACATCCTTTGAAAGAGTCTTGAATACGTCTTCGTTCTGTCCCTTCAGGAGGAGGAGAAATGGATGATGAAGACTCTTCAGAACTGCTTGAAAACTGAAAGGAAGAAGTGCCGGTCTCATCACCTATATAACCGTTTTTTTGGTCTTCTTGCTTGCTAGGTTGGTGATGAGAGAGTTGCCAGCTAGAGAAGTTTGTTTGTGAAGTAAAACGTTGAGTAGAAAAAGAGTTAAAATAAGTTGGGCTTTGAGAGGCACCATCATCATCACCATAACCACTTTCTCTTTCTTCTAGCGAGAATGGAGAAGAAGTAGTGATCGAGCTAAAAGAGCTTGAGACTGGATTAAAACTTTGAAAAGAGAAAAAATCAGTTGAACTTTGTGCACTGCCACCATCACTGCCGTAACCGTTTTCCCTTTCTTCCTGAGTTAATGGTGAGTTAGTAGCTACTGGACTAGGCTCAGAGGCTACGTTTCGTGAAAAAAGAGCATTCCAATCTAAAGAATTGACAGAGTTAGTAAGATCTCCGTCATCACCACCATAACCATTTTCTCTCTCTTCTTGTGTGAATCGACAAGCAGAATCTTCATAAGTAGCAGGACGTTGATTATCAAAATCGAAGTTCTCTTGAGTGTTATATAAGTAGTCGTTTTCAAAAATCCACGTAGGTGGTTTTGTATCTACAGCTGGAGTAGCCATGCTTTTCTTCCCTCTTTTTCCATATTTTTTTGTGAGATATCTGGAGCTAGATATAGCTTGAGAAAAACTGAAATGACTTCAGTTTGAATTGAGTCTCACCCTTCTTCTTTTAATGACATCTATTATACTATAATAATTAATTTAAAAACATAATAATTATTATATTATTAACTATTTATTGCTAGCGACTTAGAAATAAAGAAGAAAGTCTACCCCGAAGAAATAGTCTCGGTGGCCGAGGTTACGGGGATTAATGAAATAGGGGGTTCCTGGGACCACATTCCCAGAAACTCGGTCATTTTTGCTGTATAGCTTGTCTGAATTGAGCTCAAGGCTGAGGATAGCCCCTCTAAAGATGTAGGTGGCCCACGTTAAGGTCGTTCTTTCCTGAGGGACATTGAATCCCAGGGCTTGCCAAGAGCGGCTATAGGAATAAGCTATTGAGGAAGGGTGTCCTTTAAGAGAAAAGGAATAAGCGAGTTCTATATCCATAGCTTTAGGCATTGCACCTTTAATGTGTCCTTGATAGGGAATAAATGCAGAATCCTGTTTGTTGAAGGGTTTGAGTGCTTGATTGTACTCGAAGAGAAGATTCCAGTTGCCCCATGTAAAGTTGGCATTGGTATTAAGTCCTGGAACAACATGATGTAGTTTCTCGGTATTACTAGGATCTCCAAAAGCAGCTTGCATTCCGTCTGAGTCTGCAATATTACGGATAGCACCCACAGCAATTTTACCGTCGAGTTTTTTAATTTGGAAATGGTACCCAACATTAATACCATAGTTATTGATGTTGTTCCCAGATCCAGTGAAACTCTCTCCTTTAAAGACGTAGGCAGCCAGCTGCCAGGTATTATTATAAAATCCAAGGGCTATTTCTCGTTGCATTGTTCGAAAAAGAGCTTTTGTGAGGGGATTGTGAATGGCATCGTAAGTCGAGTACTGGCCAAATGGAATAAAAACCTGGCCGAATGTTGCATACCAAGGGCTATACATGAAGTCACCAAAGGTCACATAGATAGAATCCCCATGGACACGCGAATTTGCCACCCGGCTGTTACTTAAAGCAGGGTCAGGGGAGTTATCATATTCAAAGCTGATAAATCCATAAAGCCAAGGGCAAACAACGATAAGAAAGTCGAGTTCAGCATCAGTGAGGTCGATATCACTACGAGCATGTCCTCTCGCATCTCTTTGAATGAAAGAGCAGACCTCAACTTGACCACTTAGGAAGATGCGAGGGTGCTTGGGATAAGGGAGGTTTTTAGATACAATATAGCGGTTGGCGTCTTCCAGCTCTAAAAGGATCTGCAGGTCTTTATTAACATTTGAAAGTTGAGACATCAGTTCTGTTCCTTCAAATGTTGCACGGACCCCTGGATAAGGCGAGGATGTAACAAAAGTTCCAAAAAAGTTCACGACTCTTTCTTGAAGAGAAAGTTCTTTCTGTTTTGTAGGAGCTTCAATTTCATTGAATAATGGATAGTGGTAGTCTGCTTGATCAGGTTGTGTTTCAATTGTTTTTTTTTGCTCTTCCTTTTGGTACTGGAGAAAAATCCCTTCTTCAACCGCATGGAGAAAGAACGGTGCAGAGAAAAAAATGACATTTAGCCATTTCACTAGTTAGTCTCCCAATTTTCAATTCGAATGGGCTCTAAGGGTTCGCTTGGACTGAATTGAAAGATTTGGGAATAGAAGTAAAGTTCAGCATCGAGTGCTTTTTTTATATTTTCTGCTTTACGAAAACCGTGTTGTTCACCTTCGAATAAGATATAAGATGTAGGGATTCCTTTCTTTTTAAGGGCTTCAAACATCATTTCAGACTGAGCGGGAGGGACAATTTTATCTTCATCACCTTGAAGAAGGATGACTGGGCAGGAAAGCTTTTCAACATGATGAATAGGAGAATACTGAATGTAACGTTCTTTTTGCTCAGGGTATTTACCAACAAGTCCATCGAGATAGCGGGATTCAAATTTATGCGTGTCATCTGTCATTGCAATGAGGTCACTCACACCGAAATAGCTTGCACCTGCTTTGAAAACATCACGAAATGCAAGTGCTGCAAGAGTTGTATAGCCACCTGCACTTCCCCCTTTAATGGCTAAACGATTTTGATCAACACGTCCTTCTTTCGCTAAGTGTAGAGCTCCATTGGTACAGTCATCTACGTCAACAACACCCCAACTTCCTTTTAGTCGTTCACGATAGGCACGTCCATAGCCTGTACTTCCACCATAATTCACGTCTAAAAAGGCAAAACCACGACTTGTCCAGAATTGGATTTCAAGATTTAGGGATGCTGTGACGTGTGCAGAAGGTCCTCCATGGCTTTTGACAATAAGAGGAGGTTTTTCACCAGTTGGTGCTGAAAAATCTTTATTCTTTGGAGCGTAGAAAAAGCCAAAGGCTGTTTGACCATTTTCTGTAGGGAATTCGAGCGTTTCTGGCTCAGAAATGTAACCTTCATCAATACTCACTTCTTTTGACTTTCGAATCACTTCGAGTTTTTCAGTCTTGAGATTGTAGCTATATAAAGTACCAACTTGTGTGGGTGAGGCAGCGTTGAAATAGAGGATATCGCCGCTGACATGAATCTCACTATAACTTGTAAAAGGTAAAGGAAGGTCTTTAAGGATGTATTTGTTTAAATCAAGAAGAGCAAGATGGTCGGTGCCTTTAATTGTGTAGTTACAAACAATTTTGTAATCATCACCTGTGGAAATGAAGTCATAACGAGACATGCCAAAAACCCATTGAGGGGACCCAAACTCTGCTTCTAAAGGGTAACAAGGAAGGACTTCTTTAGGACCAACTTCATAGAGATTCCAGAAACCTGTACGATCAGAAATGAAAAAGAGTTTTCCATCAGGAGCAAAACGAGGTTGAAAAACCGATTCGCTGTGGCCTCCTGCAACTTTTTTAACTTTTATAAGAGATCCATCAGGTAAAAGTTGCCCAACCCAGAGCTCTGTTCCATCCCAAGGCATAAGTGGGTGGTTCCAGGTTAAAAAGGCAAGCTGTGTTCCATCAGGGCTAAGAGCAATCGAAGAGTAGAAGTCGTGACCGCTGTGCAAAGTTTTTACTTCTTTTTTTCCATCAGCATCAATTGCGACAAGAGTATTTACAACATCATGTTCAGAATTATGCGTTTCTTCGATGGCATAAATCATGCGGTCTTCAGCATCAAAAACAGGTTCAGCGTAACGTTTGTTATCTGCTTTTGTTAGTTCTGTAACTGTTCCATCAGGTGAAAGAGAGTAGAAGTGCTGGTCTGTAAAATTAGTGAAATAGACAGTTCCATCATGAATCGTGAACGACCCACCTCCATATTCATGGACTCTAGTTCGTACATTGTATGGTTCTGGATTGACATCCACTCCTTTTTTTTGATCCCAGCGTACGACAACAGAGCGTCCTTTTTCAGCAGGGCGGATCTCATTCCAATAAAGCGTTTCTCCATCAAGCACAATATTTCCAAGTTTAATCGCAGATTCAACGATCATCGACGAGGTGATAGGGGATTTCCAAGATCCATAGGGCTGGACATTTGCACTTGCCATTTTCACTCCAAACGTTAGGGTCAAAAGAAAAATTAAGATTCGATTAAACATTGAAAAATCCTAACGAATTAAATCCATTTTCACAATAATTTTTCCTATTCATTAGCAGTTATTGTCATATGTGTGCCTTTCCATTCCATTCTTCTGCAGGGTATTTTTGCGCATTTAGTTTGAGTTTTTCTTGCGCAGCTTCCATGAGGTCAATGTCGAACTTCATGGCAAGTAAAACAAGGTTGTTCAGTACATCAGCCATTTCTTCACGTACATGCGCGGCAATTTTGGGATCATTCATCGCTTGCATGCATTCTTCAGGGGTGTACCAGCGAAAGATTTCGGTTAGTTCTCCAACTTCTGTGACAAGTGACAGCAAGAGATTTTTGGGATTATGATACTGGTCCCAGTTGCGCTCCTTGACAAAAGCAGCCATTTTTTCTCGTAGTAACTTCATGATCAACCTCCTAAAAAATAATGAGTATATGATAGTGTCAGAAAAGAATCATTGAAATTCAGGAACATTTTGTGTCCCTCTCCCTTATCGTTTTAATTTTGGTCTTTTTGGGAATTGTACTTCGCCAAGTCTTTCGCATCCCACTCAAAATTTGGCAGATTATGGGGATCGGAGCCTGTCTGGTTCTTTTAACTGGAAGAATTTCTTTAGCTTCAGCTTGGAATGCTATTGATTGGGGAGTGATTGGGTTTCTTTTTGGGATGTTTGTTCTTGGTCAGGCTTTGGAAGAAAGTGGCTACCTTTCGGATATTGTAGCAAAATTTTTACTTCATGGGTCGACAACACCACGTCTTATTGCTTTAATTGTTTTTGGGTTAGGAATCTTTTCAGCTCTTTTAATGAATGATACAATTGCGATTATAGGAACACCGATTCTTCTACGTGTGGCTCATCGAAAAGGCTTGCCTTCCCAACCACTCTTATTTGGGCTTGCCTTTGCCATTACGATTGGAAGTGTGATGTCGCCTATTGGAAACCCTCAAAATCTCTTCATTGCTTTAGGTGTTCCGATTAAAAATCCTTTTGTGACATTTCTCATTTACCTAGCAATACCCACCTTTTTATCTCTAGGAGTACTCTATGTCTACATTTTTAAATCGATTAAAAAAGGAGCACAACAAGCAGATGATCATACTTCTGAGCCCTACAATCGAAGGTTAATGATTTTTTGCAAAGTGGCTCTTTGTGGTGTGATCGTTTTAATTGCTGCAAATGTTGTTATGTCTTTAATGGGACTGTCTTACTCTATCCCTCTTCCTTATATTGCACTCATTCCCGGACTTTTTGTGCTTATATTTGCCCCGAAAAGACAAGAGGTATTGATCAAGATGGACTGGGAGACCTTGGTCTTTTTTATAGCGATGTTTATCTTGATGAGAAGTGTGTGGGAAACCTCTTCTATCAAAAGTATTCTTGTTCATGCTTCCTGGATGACAGCGTCTCCTTTGGGGATCATGACGATCAGTGCTTTACTGAGTCAGCTTATTTCAAACGTCCCACTTGTGGCACTCTACTTACCGACTATCAAAACGGTTGCTCATTCTACAGCCTCTTATATGGCATTAGCAGCGGGGAGTACCTTAGCTGGAAACTTACTAATATTTGGAGCGGCTAGCAATCTCATTATCATCCAAAATGTAGAAAAAAGAGGAGAAAAGGGAATCAACTTTTTTGAATTTGCCAAATATGGTATTCCTTTAACCCTTATTACCTTTGCAATCTACTGGGGATATCTTTACTTGTTAACCTGAACTCTTGGGTTTAACGTAAATAATGCACACCTTTTTTGAGGCTCATATAAGCGCAGATATAGGTGAGCAGAAGAAACACAAATGTAATAAGGCCTGATGTAAGAAAACTGACGTCTGTTGTTCCTAAAACACCATAACGTACTCCATTAATGATATAGAGTAGAGGGTTAAAAAAAGAGAGTTTTTGCCAGAAGGGATGGAGGTTTTGCAAAGTAAAGAATACCCCACCTAAGTAGATGAGGGGCAGTAAGACGAGGGCACTGACAGCGCCAACATGTTCAAAACTACTTGAGATCATTCCAATTGCAATACCTAAAAATCCAAAAGCAAGACCCCCAACAATGAGAAAATAAGCCAAAATGTGGGGATGGGTGATGATGAGCAGGTGTCCTTCTGTTATGTAGAAAAAAACTTGTCCAACTATATAAGTAATCAGTCCAACCAGTAATCCTCGTGTGAGTGAAGCAAAGCTTTTAGCCCAAGAGATCTGTTGAATAGAAAGAGGGACGATTCGAAGGTCTTGCAATTCATTGACGTACTTAGGGCCCATGATTGCGCTTGTTGCATTATCGAATGCATTTTTAATCACTGACATCGCAATGAGTCCGGGAATGAGAAAAGCAAGGTAAGGAATATGATCAGGGGAACGGATAGAGTTTCCTAAGCTGACTCCAAAAATCATCAGATAAAGAGCAGAGTTAACAATGGGAGCTCCAATGGTTTGAAGAGGAACTTTAAAAAAACGGGCCACTTCTCTAACAAAGAGCCCTTGAATTTGAATCAATGCACTCATGACTCCTCCCGGCTTAAGACATTTTTCATGACATCTTCAAGTGTTCCAGGTGCAACTTGAACATCGAGAATTTCCTCATAGGGGATTGCAATTTCACTGAGCAATTCTTGAACAGCCATCTTATGGGGGACTCTAAAATGAAGACACGGACCTTCAATAGATTCGAGAAGAGAGTGGGTAAAAGAGTTTCGAGGAGTTTTCAAAACAAGAGAAATTCGTTTCAAGGAGTGTTCTTCTAAAAGGTTTTCAACCTTATCAATGCGACGCAAGGCTCCTTTTTGCAGAATGCCAATGCGGTCACAAAGCTGCTGCGCTTCTTCTAGGTAATGGGTAGTGAGTAAGATGGAGATATTTTTATTTTTAAGTTCATGAATGAACTCCCATAACGAGTTTCGCAGTTCAAGGTCTACCCCTGCTGTGGGTTCATCGAGAAGAAGAAGCTTAGGTTCATGAATAAGAGCTTTGGCAATCATCAGACGTCGCTTCATTCCTCCACTCAGCTGGTTGACGAGCTTATTCCTATGAATATAAAGGTCAAGTTTATGCAAGAGATAGATGATGTCTTTATGGTTTTTTTTAAGTCCATAATAGTTGGCATGATATTTGAGGACTTGCTCAACTGTAAAAAAGCCATGATGAACAAGTTCTTGGGCAACATAACCGATAAGAATTTTTGCTTTTTTGGGATTTTTCCTTATGTCAATGCCAAAAACTTCAACAGTGCCACTTGTCGCACTTTGCAGGGTCATAATGGTTGAGATAATCGTTGTTTTCCCTGCTCCATTCGGACCAAGCAGTCCAAAAACTTCACCAGGTTTAATTGAGAAAGAGACATCATTGACAGCTGTGTTAGGCCCATATTTTTTTGTTAAATGAGAGAGAACAAGAGGGTCGCGATCTTTCATCGTCTTTTCTTCTTTAATTCCTTTCGATCAAGGAGAAGATGACACCAATCGGCAAAGCAAATGCCAGCAAGAGCATACAAAATAAAAGGCTCATTGTGTTTGTAGAATTTAAGTACAGAGGACTTTGTTGGAAGAGCTTTATAGATAGCGAAGAAAACAAGTAAGCCCCAAGCAGCGAGCCATAAAATCCGTGTGAGAGAACCAAAAATGATGTTATGCGACAGTCCTCGATGACTGAAAAACTGAGCATAGGAACGAAAGGGGAGACTAAATAAGCCTCGTAGAGAAAAGAGCTTAATTTGATAAGCTAAATCCATATCGGGGCTCATAAATAAAGTGCTATAGGTAAATGTAGCGGCAAAGGTGAGGAGCAAGTCGCGATGTGGATGGAGAAAGTAAAATGCTGCTACTAGCAGAATAGGCAGTGCGATAAAGATGTTAAACTTGGAGTGTTCTTTGTATTGTGACATGAACCCAAGCTTAACACCTTAGAATTTTTTTTTAAACTGCTGTTTCAATCATGCGAATTGCGCGGTCGTACCACATATTTGCATTGGAAATTTGGCTTGAGATATCGCTCCAACGGATGCATGACAAAGCAAACCAGAGAGTTGCACCACAAAATAAAATACCACAAAAACTCCGAACACCCTCATTTTTTCCATCGAGAGCTCCTAAACCGCCAATAGCCATAAGAGCTAGTGAGGTAACAGTGGAAATACGCCAAAGCCACAAACTTCCCGTTAACCCTGCAGCTTCTTGAGCAAAGGATTTTGCAACTGCACTAAGTTGATCTTGAGTAAGCGTGGCCCATTGTCCAATTGTTTGAGCAGTTGTATCGATATTCACAGTAGGTGGGGGTAAATAGATATAATCTGCCATATTTTTTTCCTTTATTTTATGATTGCAGAAAAATTTTATTGGCTATTTTTAAATCTGTCAAGAAGCTCTTGACAGTGCTCTTTGGCTGATATTAAAAAAGCTGCGAGACTTGCTTCAGGAAAGGTGCTTTCCTTACTAGATTGAGCTTGAGAAGTTGTAATTTCTTGAGTTAAAGAATTTTTTTGAGACTCTATAAAATCTGTCATATTGAACCTTAAAATTGATTGTTTTCGGAAAAAGCATAGCCAATTTTGAGGTAGAAATCAATGAAGAAGGGAGAAGATTTCATTGTCTGCTACTTGAGAAAACTCTTCATAGAACTGAGAGACTGCCATAAAGTCTTCTGTTGAATAGAGGCAAATGACTTGGTCTGCAGCAGGAGCCAAGAACTCCAAGGAGCTAGGAGGGGCCACAGGAATAGCAATCAAAATTTGTTTAGCTCCTGCACTCCGAGTTGAAAGAGCTGCTGCCATCATGGTCGATCCAGTAGCGATGCCGTCATCGACAAGAATGACAATTTTTTCTTTTAAGTTAGGAACTTTGCGTTCTTTGCGATAAAGCGCAAGACGCTTCTCTGCTTCTTTTTTTTCTGATGCAATGGTTTCATCAAGGTAGTTTTTGGAAACGTTAAGAGTGCGAATAAGACTTTCATTAAAATAGCCTTTTCCTGTTTCAGTGATGGCACCGATTGCTAGTTCGGGGTTAAATGGAGCTCCAATTTTTCGGGTCATGACTAAGTCAAAAGAGACATTTAAAAGGCGCGCCACTTCTGCAGCAAGAACAACTCCACCTCGAGCGAGTCCTAAGACTAAAACTTGGGGATTGTTGGAGTATTTTTTTAAGCTTTCAGCTAGCTTTTGTCCGGCTTCTTGTCGATTTTTAAAAATCATGCCGCAGCCTTTTTTGAATTTGAACTTCGAGAAAGCTTTGAAGCTCAGGGTTACGCACACCTAGCCATTGCTTGAGATCTTCTGTTGCGAGATAAAATTCCTCAGGGCTTGGATAGGTAGGTGGTGTTAAGCGAAATTCTCCGACATCGATCAAAGAAGCACGCCCGTCCATAAATCCAATATTCCTTTCGCAATTGTTGTCAAAATCTGAAATTCCATTTTTGCTACGGGTGATGATCAGGTCTAAAATCGAACCAATCGCTTGTTTTGCTTCTTTAATTTTATGCTCGTTTAGGAGCTTTTCTAGATAACTAAACACAAAGTCAGCGCGTCTTTGAACGAGAAACTCCATGGAATCGAGTTCTAAGGTGACTTTTCCTCCTTTAGGAGGGTAAAGAGTCACTTTTCGGTCTAGATTGTTTGTTTGGTTTAGATGTAAATAGAGAACCCCCGTGTGGTCGGCAAAGTGTTGATAGGCGATGAGATAGCTCATAAATGTCTGATTACGCAAGTGGTTACGTCTTTCTACCTTGGCACTTTGGATGATATTTAGATAAGGGATTTTGGTGAAGGGCCAGACATTGTAGATTGAGCGGGTATGCATGTGTTTTTGCTTAAAAAACTTGATAACAAGCTCTCCATCAGCGCTCACGAAAGCATAACATTCTTTTCCACTTCCTAAGTAATAAAAAGGCTGAGAGCTGATGCGGTTGAGGAGGAGATCTTGCTCGTTGCTTAGAGGGCCAATATCCCACTTAGGGTGGTATTCGTGGTAAGAAGTGATTTTTTTTAGGCTAAAGCCTTTTGTTCGTTTAATAAAGTTCACATAAGTGAAGAAACAAGCAAAAAGAACGAGAGAGAAGATGGCACAAGAAATAAAGGCTGGTTTTTTCATTTTCATCCCCTTATCTGATTAAGCATATCTTCAATGACTCCTTCAACCTCAGACTTGTATTCAGGGTGGTGGCTTTCTACCCAGGAAATAAGCTGTTTGGAAATCTCTGAAAGCTCTTCGCGCATAGCATGAGTGTTTTTTATGACGGGATTGGGGCGAAGTTCCCCAATATCGATTTCAATGGCTTGATTGCCGATAAATCCAAAGTTTTTGAAAAACTGAAGATCTTTATCAAAGAAGCCCTTTTCGATTCTATGGGAAATAATGGATATAAGCGAGACAATGCTTTCTAACGCTTCTTCTTGTTTTCCTTCAGAAAAAAGCCTGTCTAGGTGCTTATAGCCAACCTCAGCTTTTCTCTGAATGAGAAACTCCATATCGTCGATATCAACAATCATTTTATCTCCGTGTTGGTCGATCAGGGTGACCATTTGATTTAAGTGATCTGTTTTGTTGAGGTGAAGATAAAAAATTCCTGTTTCTTTTTTTAGATGTTCATAGGCAATTTTATAGCTATTGAAGGATTTTTCTCTTTCTTTTTTGCGGCGCATGCATTTTTTTGTTGGGTAAAAGAGAATTTTTGCGGGCATAGGAAAGTAGTCGATGAACGATTGAGTACGCATGTGTTTTTGTTTAAAAAATTTCAAAACAAACTGGTCGTTTTCGCTGACAAAAGCATAGCAGTGATTCCCGCTTTCTAAATAGGAAAAAGGTCGAGAGAAAATTTCGTTAAGTTGGTCTTGCTCATAGGAAGAGGGCGAGAGAACTTCCCAACGGGGATCGTTTTCATATTGAGAGAGGACCTTCTTTAAGGTGAATCCCTTCGGCCTTTCGCAACCAGATAGAGGGATAAGTAAGGCAAAAACCCAGATGAATTGCATACATTTTTTTTTCATATGTAATGATTATAAAGCGGGAGTGAGCTGGGGGTCAAGGGATTTGATGAGAGAGGTAATTTGGGTTAAAAACTCTTGTTTTAAAGTAGGGTCTTCAACTGAAAAGATGAGTCCAAGAGCTCGAACTCCTTCAGCTGAAACATCACTCATCGTTAGGTTGGTAGAAGAAGAGATTAAAGAGGCTGTTTCTTGCTTAATTTGATTAATGAGTTCATCTGACTCAGAACTAACCATCAGAAGCAATTCTTCATCAGTCATTTCAGAATCTAGGTGGTAAGACATTTTATTGAATGGGACTTGCAAACTCTTGGTTAGCATTCCATATAATAAGTTCAAGGTTTCAATGGATAGCAAGCTTTGCATGTAGCCAGGTGTAATGGAATAAAAGTATTTTTCTACTAAGGGTGTTGGTGGGATAGTTGCTTTGAGTTTTGAAAGGTTTTCATACTGCTTAACAATCATACCACTGTTGTAATCGCGGAGAGGGCCAAAATACTTCTTCAAGTAGGTCAGAGTAGATTTTCGTGCTTCATAAAGGCTAAAATGACCATTTTCTTGAACAAATGGAGCTTTGTCGAGCTGGATTTCTAAAATATGAGCGTTTTGTAAATGGCGTTTATTGAGGATCCCTGCAATCTTGCTTTGATGTGAAAGGACTTTGAGGTGTGGTCTGTCTTCAAATTGGATTTCGCGCCGGCTTAGGCAAACTAGTATGGCTGTAAAAGTAACACGCTCGTCTGTTTCATTTGAGAAGTGAATAATTACAGGAGGAGGGTCTTGAAGTGTTTTAAGCTCCTTGCTTAAGGTCAGGATATTCCGCATGATCTCTTCTTCATTTGCATCATGAGAACGGATGACTTGAGATGAGTGATAGAGGCTATGAATTTCTTTTGGCAGTTTTTTCTTAAGCTCTTTAACTTCAGCTTGGGGGAAGCAGCGACCATCTTCTCTTTCAACTTCTAAGTAAACCATGCCAATGCGGTCTTTGTCTTTTGAACTGATGAGAGAATCTGGAACGAGGCGGCTATAGGGAAGGGAAGATTGAATCACTTGGATGAGTTTTTTTTGATCGAGATCTTCTTGATCATTTGTAAAGTTTGTGCAGATCAAAACAGCAAGAACGGGAATTTTTCCCTGAAGGGTTGTCCGTAAAATTTTGACTGAAATGAGATGCTTATTTCCTTGGATTTTTAAACGATGGCTCATGATTTTTCGAAAGAGGTAGAGGTAAGAAAGACTGCGGTAGAGATGATGGACATCGCGTTTAGAGATCAGTTCTTGTCCAAACATCAAAATGAGCGATTGAATTCCTTGAAACATATTGTGGTCAAAAGCTTGAGGTTTTTCTTCAATAAGAGGGAGAAGGTGATCGGGGATTTCTGCTGGTTTTTCATGGTGGGCAACCTTTAGAAGCAGGTGGTGGGTATCTTCCAAAATATTATGATCTAGCTCCTCTTCTGGACGTTTGACTAGAGAAGAAAGGTTTTCTAGCAAAACCATCCGTTTTTCATCCATGGTTAAAGGCTTGGCTAAAACGAGCTTACGAGCGTGTTGGGTCGCAAGTAAAGTTAGACGGATTTCTTCAGCTAAACGGGGAAGAGATTGGCGAATCTGATGCAGATCTCTTTCATTTTCAATATCGATGTAAACTTCCGTAATAAAATAGCGTTCTTTGGGGTGGATGATGAAGCGGAAGTTGAGAGAACGGATGACTGTGATCGGAAACTGTTTTCCTGGAATGAGATTTCTGGCTAGTGTATCGCAAAAAAAACGTCCTGTTCCATGTGTGTATTCTGCAGAGCAAAGAATGGCGATAGAGATGCTGCAAGGAGCTTCTTGTATTGGAGACCATTTGACAATGGGCAGAGTTTCACCGAGCTTGTGAAAATAAGGCTCATACGAAAGAAAGTGGGGAGGAGCAACTTCTGACTGGAAAAGGTCCTGAGGAATCATCTCTTTGACAAGCCGTTCCATTGATGAAACATAAGAGTCGAAGCCTTGTTTATTTCCTTTTGGAGGAAGAAAACCAGATTTGATCTTAAGAAAGTCGATCTTCATTCAACCTCCAGCACGCTTTTATCTAGATAAGCTTTTCCAAGATGGATTGAGCCAATTGGAGAAATGTACATTTCTTTAAGCCTTGGTTGGCGTAAGTAAACTTGATTCCAGTGGTAGATCGGAGCTATCGGCATTTCTTGTGTCAGAATTTCTTCAGCTTGATGCAAAAAAGCAATTCGGTTTTTTGCATTGGAAATTTTCATCGATTCGTCGAGTAGTTTTGTGTATTTAGGGCTTTCCCAGCCAGGGTAGTTCTTGGGATTATCCTTGAACTTGTAAAGGTCAAGAATATTCATGATATCATTGTATTGGATGACAAAACGAGTGAAAGCAAACTCATAGTCACGCCGGACGAGTTTATCTAAGTAAATTTTCAGAGTGTAGCATTCAAGGTTCACTTTGACTCCAAGAGCTTCGTACCACTGTTGTTGGAGAGCTTGTGCAACTTTTTTAGGTGCATCGCCTTCAATATACATAAAAGTGAGGTTGTTTAAGTCGCTGGCGCTTATTTCAAGCTCTTTGAGCCCTTTATTGAAATGGTAGCGCGCACGTGTTTGATTGCCATCGGCAAAAAACGTTTCGTATACCTGAAACTTTAAAATTGAAGGAATCGGACCTGTAGCTACCTCTTCGTTAAGCTGAGTCGTATGAGAGACAATGGCATCTCGATTAATTGCATAAGCAAAGGCTTTACGGATATCGGGGTGATTAAAAGGCGAGTGGTTAACATTAAAGCTACAATAGGTCGTTGCTCCGAGAGGGTTTGTTTGAAGAAGGCCTCTCTGCTTCAGGTCTTGAATGCTATCAAGAGGGAGAGGAGTGAGCAGACCGAGAAAGTCAAGTTCTCCTCTTTCAAATAGCTGGAGAGCCGTTGTTTCATTGTCGATAAATGAAATGTGAATGGCATCAAGGCCGACGTCAGCGGCTTCCCAATAAGAAGAGTTTTTTTCAAGAAGCATCTTATCGTGAAGTTTCCACGTTTTTAATGAAAAGGGACCATTGGTAACAAGATGAGGTCCCACTTTATCAGCCCATTCAGGGTGACTTTCGACAATATGCGAAGGGACTGGGAAAAAGACGCAGAAAGAAATGAGTTCTAAAAAGTAGGGAGTTGGTCCTTCTAATGTTACTTCAAATGTTTTTGCGTCAAGTGCTCGAATTCCTAGCTCATCGAGTGAAACCTTATTTTCTTTAGCTGCTTTGGCATTTTTAATCGGGTAGAGTAAGTTGGCATTTGGGCAAGGGAATGTAGGATCAAGCATTTTTTTCCAAGCAGCTTCAAAATCATAAGCTGTGACAGGCTGCCCATCTGACCAGGAGGTATCTCTAAGATGAAAGGTGTAGCTAGTCAAGTCTTCTGAAAGGATCACTTTTTCTGCTAAAGCAAGCTCTGCTGAAGACTTTTTTGACATGCGAGTCAGGCCTTCAAAAAGCATGAACTGAACAGTTGAGGAAGTTGGGTCTCCTCCTTTTCTTGGATCCAGTGTTGGCGGATCACTTAGAAAATTGATACGGAGGGTTTGTTTTGGGGTAGTTTGCGATGAGCGACACCCGAAAGTGAGGCATGTTAAAAGAACGAAAAGCAAAGAGAATTTTTTCATCACATCCTCCTTTTTTGGATGCGAGTTTTAAATTGCAGCACTCTATAAAACAAGCGTGAATTATTTGTAAACCATTAAGGTGAAATTTCTCTTTAGTAAAGGAACGGGTAGTCAGTCTTTGCAACTGGCACGCTTTGTGCACATGCCGTCCTTTGGTCTTTCATAGGTTGCGATAGGATGGTTGGGATAAAGGGGTTGGAAAATTACGCCTCTATCACGAATGAGTTGAAACACTTTTTCATTGTATGGAAAGCTAGCGACATAAAACTTCAAAGGATTTGGTTTAGAGAATATACAACTTGGCGTGTAGATTTTAGTATCAACAGAGTTTCCAGCGTCAAGGAATTTCCTTACAGTTTCAACATCATCTTGCTCTATTGCACAAGCAACTTTATAATGGTCGTACAAGCTTGACATACTTGAGTAAGCATGACCTGCAAGTTTTGCAAATACAATGGCTGTAATCGTCGTAACCAATAAAATGGTAGGTGTCCAAAGAGTCTCTGCTAAACCTAAGCTCGTCTCTTTTAAAAAATCTATTGATCCATCAATGAAAGGTGCAGATAAAAAACTTGTATTGTTAAGCAATTTTTTTTCCTCCGGTAAGTGTGAAGAAAAGCTTAACAGGTTTAAGAAAGCTAGTAAAGATCTGCATAGCGAAAATCGATGTGTCCCAGAGGAGAGATCTGAGCATTTTTAAGCTTGGGACTTTTAAGATAGAGCGCATTGTAATGATAGATCGGAGCTATCGGCATTTCTTCAAGAAGAAGGCGCTCGGCACTTTCGAGAATAAGGGCTCTTTTATCAGGAGGAATCACGTGAAAAGAGCTCCGAATAAGTTCTTGAAAGCGGGGATTTTCCCATGAGCTATAGTTGCGGTAGGAATCTTCATGCATAAAGCGTTCAAGAAAACTCATACGGTCATAGAATTGCGCAACCCATGACATTTGAGCGAACTCAAAATCATGCTGTCTTAATTTATTGACAAAGACCTTGAGTTCAGAAGACTCTAATCCTACTTCAACCCCTAAAACTTCTCTCCATTGACTTTGAAGAGCTAAAGCAAGTTTTCTTTGCAGCTCGGAAGAGAAATAGGAATAGGTTAGTTTGGGAAAGTCTTCTTGTTCAATGCCAAGCTCTAGAAGTCCAATTTTGAATTGGCGTCGTGCTTCTTCAGCGTCCCCATCTTTAAAGAAGTGGCTTTCTTTATAGTCTTTTAAGACAGAAGGAACAGGGCCAGTAGCAACTTCATCATACATTTGTGTGACATTGTCGATAATAATTTGACGGTCAATTGCATAAGCAAAGGCTTTACGAATATGGACATTAGAGAATGGAGAGATCTTTGTGTTGAAGGCGCAAAAGTTAGTTCCAGCAATCGGACGCATTTTAATTTTTTTTACCTGTGATAGAGAAGTCACAGCATCTAGGGGTAGTGGAGAAATGAGACCACCAATCCAGTCGAGATCTCCTTTTTCAAATAGCTTTAGGGCTGTTCCTTCATCTGAGATGATTGTCATATGAATGAGGTCGAGTTTAACTGCTTTTTCATTCCAAAACTGCTGATTTTTCCTCACGACTACTTCATCTTCGTTTTTCCAGGATGCAAGTTCGAAAGGACCATTGGATATCAGTTGTTCCCTTCCTTTTTTTGGTGTTTTGACTTCTTCACCTTGGTGGGGAACAGGGAAAAAAGTGGGAAAAGCTGTCAACTCCATAAAGTAAGGTGTTGGTCGCTCTAGCTCGATAACAAGAGTACTCTCATCAATTGCGTGCACGCCAACCTCATTGATTGAGCATAAACCTTTTTTTGCACGCTCAGCATTTTTAATAGGAAAGAGAAGGTGAGAAGCTAAAGAAGGAAAGTCTGGTGAGAGAAGAGCTTTCCAAGAGCATTCAAAATCGACAGCTGTCACAGGCTTTCCATTCGACCAGAAAGTTTCTCTTAGGTAAAAGGTGTAGACGTTTCTTTTTTTTGAAATTTCAATCGAATCTGCAATAGCAAAAGACAGAGTTCCATCTGGCTCTAGTCGTGTTAATCCTTCATAAAGCATCAAATGAAGGGCATTAGAAACCGGGTCTGTACTTTTTCTTGGGTCCAGAGTGATGGGGCTATAGATGAAGTTTGTATGGATCTCTTTTAACTTTTTTGGCTTTATTTTTGTGAATTTTTTATCGCATCCAGAAAGAGCAATAAGAAAGAAAAATAAACAAGCAGTCAAAAGTGAGCATTTAGCTCTGAAGAAATTCATTTTTTTCCAAACAGTCATAAAAATAATCTAACTATTATATAGGGAAAGTCTATTAGTTTGAAAGCAAATCAATCTGCTTTTCTGTATAAGCAGCAATTTCGGGGTAGTTTTCACGGATCCAGGGAAGGAGCTTCTCTTCGATCTTAAAGATTTCACGAGATTCGTAATACTTAAATCCTTTTTTAGGATCTTTATGAAAGCCACCAATATCAATTTCAACAGCTTTCCCTTCTATAAAGCCAAAATTTCGAATGAGATGGGGATCTTTATCACTATAGCCCAACTGAGCGCGTTTTTTAGTAAAAGTGAGCATGTCATGAATCGCTTTTTTAGCTGTCTCTGTATCTTCCAACTTTCGAAGGTTGAGAAGATACTCATCTGTGGGGACTGCTTTTCTTTGAAGGACAAACTGTAGCTTGTCGAGAGCGAGTTTGTGTTTAAATCCCACCTTATCTTTCACAGGAAGAGTCATTTTAAGGTTATTTGTTTTGTTCAAATGGACAAACAGAACGCCAGTTTCATCTTTGAAGAGTTCATAGGAAATCTTGCAACTGCTGAAAGTGTCATTCACCGTTTCCCATTTTTTTTCTTTCCAGCGCGTACGTTTTTTTTCCCATTTTGAGGGGAGAGGGACAAAGGCATAAAAGGGGTTCAAGCGCCAGCGTTTATGTTTAAAAAATTTAATAACGTACTTTCCGTCGTTGCTAAGAAAGACATAGCTTTGACTTCCACTTGCCAGGTAGTGATAGTCTTGAGATAAGGCGTGTCGTGTTTCGAGCTGATCTTCACTAGAAATGGCTGTTTCCCAGATCTCATGAGGAGGAATGTTTGAAGAAATACTAGCAATTCCGAATCCATCTGTCATGTAATGAGATACTCTTTCGATCCCAACAATTGCAGCAAGCAAGGTCAAAAGGAAGGCAGTTTTTAGAGCAAAATGATTTTTTTTCAATTTCTTGTTGTTATTTTTTCGATTTCTTCGTCAAAAAAGTTTAGCAGATCAGGGTGATTTTTCTCGATCCATTCATGAAAATGTCGTGTAATGCGAATCATTTCACCTTGATGGATTTCGGGATTTTTTTCCTTTTCATCTAAGGTCAGTCGGCCAACATCGATTTGAATAGGAGTTTCTTCTACGAAACCAAAATTGGTAGAAAAGTCGGGATCTTTATCAAAAATCCCTTTTTGACAGCGCTTAAGAGTCAGTTGAAGGAGGTTGTGGATTCCTTGCTCCGCTTTTTCTCTTTTTCCTGTGTCCATCCACTTATCAATTGTTTCGTACACAAGCGAAGCCTTTTTCTGAAGGATAAACTCGACCTGATCGAGGTTGATTACATGTCGCTTACCAATTTTGTCGTAAATAGTTACCTGCTTACCTAAATGAGAAGAAGGCGCTAAATGGACGTATAAAAGGCCTGTTTCGTTTCTTAGCTTTTCAAAAGCAATTTGGTAGCTATTAAGTGTGCGGACTAAAATATTTTTTTTCTTTTCTCGTTTTTTTGCTCTTTTTTCAGCAAGAGATGAGGGGAGAGGAAGATACTCGATCCAAGGAGGGATACGCATGTGTTGAAATTTAAAAAATTTCAAAATGGTTTGTCCATCGTTAGAAAGGAAAACGTAGCTTTGGCTTCCAGAGTTTAAGTAATAAAAAGGTTGGTCTAAATTGACATTCGAAATGCTTAGAGGGAAATCGGTCTGCAAGCCATGATCACTTCCTTTAGGTGAATAGATGTTGACCAAAGCAAAACCATCTGTTGCTCGATGGCAAAGCCGTTCGACACCAAAAAAGAGAAGTAGAAAAAGAAAAAATTTAATGTATGTTAAGGGTTTCATCGGTAAGACTATAATAACTCATCTGTGGAGGTAAGTCAATTGAACGGGGTGTGGACAAAAGAGAGACTGCTCACTTTGTTTGCAATGACGTGTGCGATCTCGATGGTGTTTCTCAATACCACCCTTTTGCCAATTGCTCTTCCGACGATTGAGCGTGAGTTGCTTGTTTCAAAAACGACTCTTCAATGGGTTATTAACAGTTATCTTCTTTCAGTGGCAGTGTTTGTTATTGCAGGAGGGAGGATAGGAGATCTTTTCGGGCACCGCCGCTTTTTTTGCATAGGAATGACTGTTTATGCCTGTGCGTCTATCTTGGGAGGACTTGCTCACGCTGGTTGGTGGCTCATCATGAGCCGTTCTATTCAAGGAATGGGAGGGGCTATGATGTCACCAGCAGCCATGTCGATTATGGTCCATGTTTTTCCGATTGAAAAAAGAGGAAAAGCCATTGGGATTATGGTTGCGATTGGGTCACTTTTTCTATCAGTAGGTCCCTTTATTGGTGGGGTATTTACAGAGCTGCTTTCATGGAGGTGGTCCTTTTGGTGTAATCTCCCGATCGCGATTGTAGGAATCAGCCTTGCGATGAAAGCTGTTCCGCCCTCTCCAAAGCTTGATGAAAAGTTTGATTTTATTGGGTTTTTTACTTTATCGATCGGTCTGCTTTGCCTAACACTTGGACTCATGCAGGGAAAAAGTTGGGGTTGGGGATCACCACTGATTATTAGTCTGTTTATTTTGGCGGTTATTTTCATTTTAGCAGCCCGTTTTTGTGAAAGATTTGCTAAAGAACCTTTTTTTGATTTCAAGCTTTTCAAGCGGCCTGTTTTTGTTGGAGGCACAATTCTGATTTTTTGTTCCCAGTTCATTTTAATGATTACCGTCTTTTGGCCAGTTTTCTTTCAGAAAGTGTTAGGGTACTCTCCGATTTATGCAGGACTCTACACTGCAATTGCCACTATTCCTTTGATGATTGTGGCTCCAACTAGTGGAACCCTAACCGATCACTTTGGGCCTAGAATGCCTATCCTAATTGGATTTACTTTAACGATTTGCTGTTTTGCTTGGTTCTTCATTTTTGCAAGGTTCCATAACATGCAACTTCTGATTCCAGCTCTTGTCGCTTTTGGGTCGGGGATGGCTTGTGTAATGACTCCAGCAAGTACAGCGGCAATCAGCAGTGTGCCACCTTCGAAGACAGGCATTGCAACTGGAATGTACAATATGATTCGCTTTACAGGGGCGACAATAGGCGTGGCTGTTTTGGGGGCTACCCAAAATAACGTGCAAGAAGATGCATTTGGGCGGTTTCTTGCTAAGCATGCTTCAACTAGAGGTCTTGACCCATCGATCTATGAAGGATTTCTTTCGAGCCTTCCTTCTTCTGTAGACGCGATGGAAAAACTCACTCCCCCTGTTGCGACTCTTGTCAAAACGAGCCTATTTCAAGCCTCTTCCTTGGCGTTTTCTTGGATTAACTTACTTACTGGGGGAGTCGCCCTCATTGCATTAGGCTTAGGAGCCACTTTTTTCAAGAGGACAACTAGAAAATAAATATCCGGTCAATTATTGAGAAGTAAGAGGTGGTATGTTGAAAAAGATCTTACTTGGGTTCCTTCTTACTTGCTCATCGCTCTTATTTGCGAAAGATAAGGAGCTACGTATTGTTCCTGTTTCACCTACCCCTGAGTCTAATACAATTGTTCTCAGGATGATTTTTCCACGCCCCTATGAGAACAAGCGAAAAAACCCTGTGAATGTTCAGATGCGCGTCGAAGGATTTCCTTTGGGGACCATGACGCAGAATGATCGGGCGCAGCAGGTTTTTAATGATCCCGAGGGTCAAAGCATCCATGTGATTATCGATAATGAACCTTATCTTTCCTATCATCAGGCTGTTGAAGATTCATTTGATGAGAATCGAGAGTTTTATGACAAGATCATGAGTTTTGCCATTCCTTTTAATCTCAAACCAGGACAACACGTGATTCGTGCTTTTCCTGCACGCTCTTATGGTGAAAGTTTAAAGGGAGATGGGTGCTTTGCAGCCGAAATCTTTTACTTCCAAGATCGAAAAAAAACAGACTCAATGACAATTGATTTGACTAAGCCCTATCTGACCTATAATGAGCCTCAAGGAAGGTATCCTGTTCATGAGTCTGACCCTCTACTACTTGATTTTTACCTCTCAAACTGTGAGCTTTCTGCTGATGGCTACAAGGTGCGTCTTTCTATCGATGGCAAGAATGTAAGCACGTTGATCAAGTGGACCCCTTACTATCTATATGGACTCCCCAAGGGGACCCATCAGATTCAGTTAGAGCTTCTTGATAAGAATAATCAGCTTGTTCCAGGCTTTTTCAATGTCGTCCACCGTGAAATCATAATAGAATAAGTGTTTGAAAATCAGATAGATAAAAATTAGTATAACATAATTAATTAATTTTTATTACTTTATACTAAACTTTTAATTATTATTATTTTATAATTAAATTTGATAATAAAAGAGAACTCGGTTCATAATAAATTTAGGGGACCGAGAAAAGAAGGCGGCTATGAAAAAGCGTTCCAAGTCAGATGAAATGACCATCATGGATGCTGTCGACAACTTGTCCAGCATTGCCGAGGTCGATGTTGAGTCTAATGCTGAAGGCGTCGAACGTGGCGTTAAACAAAACTTGCAAAAGTTTAAAAATCTTAAGCAAACAGAAAAGCAAGAAACACTTGAAACCGTCAAAGGTTCTTTCAAGACGGTTCATAAATATCTCCAACACGTTTACCAGCAAGACAAAGAGCATTTACAAGACGTTGAAATGCAGCGAGGCGTAAAAGCTATTATGGTTTTAGCTGGTGAAGCAGCTGACAAACTCGAAAAATGCACTTCAATTTTCAAACATGCATATAAAGGTGAGAAAATTGAGGAAATTGAAGAGTACAAAGATCTTAGAAAGTTTTACTTAAATAAAATCGTTAAGCGCTTTCAAGAAGTACTGGCTTCTGAAGAGGCTTGGGAAGAAGAGTGGGGAGCTGAAGATCCGACACTTGATATTGAACGATTAGGTTTAAAGGATTTAGAGACTGTTAAGAGAGATAAAGAATATGAATTATTCTATATCCGACAAGATGATGGAAAACCGTTTTTTAATCGGAACTTACTTCGACATATTAAACTTGTCAGTGATTTTGATGAGGTAATTAGCGCTGCTGAAGGCGAAGACCCTCTGTTACGCGTCAACGTTCTAGTTGATAAAGAAGCTCAAGTAGTTGCAAATGAGATACGAGAAGATGTAAAAGATGAACTGGATGATTTCTATGTAGATGCCATGCAGTATCAAGAACTTCCGATTATACAGACGATGAATAAGGTAACGATGTCTCTTCTTTTAGCATCTAACCCTCGTAATTTGCTTCAACACACAATTGGCAAGACCTGTACACGTTACTTTCATGATTTCCAGTTTTATTTAAGAGAAATTCTCACGTCGGCTGATTACATCCGACTGATTTCTCATTCCTTGAATGAAACTGATAGACTTTCGCGGGCCCTTGTGCACCTTGTACATGCATTTTGCTTTGCGTTTTTCATTCGCGTGGGAAAACGCAATGACTTAATTGATTATATCCACGATTTGATCAAAAAAGGCTATGGAGGCCAAGAGGTTGCACGAGCAGAAACCAGTGATCCGCTTACCTTTTGGAACGACTTGCTCGACATCCATGATGTTGTGTCAAGCGTTCTCAAAAGGTATCCCAGCGGGCCTCTGTTTAAAACACTCGATATTTTCCACGAAAGAGATGAAAAAGAAGGGTTTGATCCCATTTATCAAGGGAACCAGCCTTCTTTTCAATTTACCTTTTCGAGCCAATCTTTTGACTCGAAATGTTTGCGGCTTCCGTGTCCGACCTTTCATAATCACATTAACAAAGCTCAAATCATCGATGAATTTAAAGGGTATTTACGGTACTTAGATCAAAAGAAAGGAATGGGAAGTCACCTTTTATTCAACTTGCAAGATCGGACATCTTGGGAAGAGCATGCACGTTGTCAAGCTCTTGAAGAACTCTCAAGGAGAGCTGAATATACAAATCAACTGATTTTAGTGACTTTGCCTAAGAGGACAGACTTTTACTTTCAAACAGATGCTTATAAGGACTTAAATCAAGCAAACGACTTTCTTAAGATGATCAAAGAGCAAGTTGCATCAAATGAGGAATGTGGCTTTTTCTTTTCCAATCGCATTCCGAGGAATGAAATTGATACATTCATTGGCAAGATCCTTCCTTTGATTCACAAAAGGGTTTTTCAATCGAAGAAGACGTTGACCCGTCGAGAACGCCTTGACTTTATCGAGATTTTTTATCAGTTTCTCATGCTCAAGATATTGGATTTAGTCAAACCCGATTACTTTAGCTTCACATGTAAAGATGCTGTAGATGTCGGGCCGACGACAAATGCTGGCTTTTACACCATTCTGAAAATGATGAGTGAAAATATTAGCTATAATAAAGAAGAACAAGATCACTTTTTATGGATGCTTTATGCTCCATCACTCGTAGTTCGAGAAAGGCTCGTAGACTATCAACGTCTCAGCCGTGTGATGAGTGCCATGACATCACTCAATGAGGGCTTTCAAAATGATCAAAAGGGATTTATGAAGGAACTAGAAGCACTCTATGATTATCCGCTTTTGCAACAAATTCAGATTAAGACTTAAATAGTGTCAACATATATTGACTTCAAAATAAACTAGCTGGAAGATACGTATTGTTTAATAAGGTCAGCATTTTCGTATTGTTTTAATTCTCCAAGAGCGTAAGCACAAAAAAGTGCCGTTAGGGGAATGGTTATTAAAAAGAAAGCTCTAACTGTAGGGTGAAAGTTGTAGCAGGTCGCGCTAATCGCATTAACTGTTATAGAGCCTCCAAATAGAGACATGGCAAAATAGTACACGCTAGTAGCAATTTGCTCAGACCGTTCCATGTCTTTTATTTCTGGCACACTAGAAAAGCTCGGTTGTCTCTTTATTATAGGAGTGGTTTCATACGTTGCTTCGGAAACTTGGTTGGGAGACTGTCCTGATTGTGGTAACGCAGTTCTCATAAATTAGCACACTTTTCCATTCTATTTTAGTTTATATGGAAAAAGGATAGTGTAAGGCCTCAATTTATTCAAGGGGTTGTGCAAAGAAAGAAAATCGTTAAATAATTTTTTAACTTGCTTTATTTATAAAATAGTCAAGATTGCCTTTCAAATCACCTAGAATAACACCCAGAAGTTCTTGCATATTGTTTGAAGCGAGTATTCCTTCAATAACTTGTTTTTCAATCGAGTCATTTTGATAATCTCCAGATTTTTCAAACCAGATTTTAGCTTGTTTAGCAGCGGACTGCCAAACATCTAGATGTTCTATTCCTACTCCAGTTGACTCCATTGATACATCTTCCTTGAGGTGGTTTTGACTTCTTTTTAGCCAAGAGTAAATTTGTACAAGCATTCCGTGGCCTACCGAAAAAGATTGAGGCAGCGTTATTTTAGCAGCTTCGATAGCCCTTTTTACCTCAATTTTTTTGAGCTTAAAAAAATCACAAACGATCTCTTGATTTTCTTGAATTCCACAGCGTTGAGACTGAAAAAGACTTTGTGCAAGCTCAACATCTTGTTGTAACTGTGAGTACGTTTCATCTGAAACATCTCCTGACTTCATAGCATAGAGAGCTCTGTAGAGGAGAAGACTTCCAAATACAGGAATAATCATTTCTTGTGATCCAGGAAATATATCTCTTAAATCATGGCAGTAAAAGCCTCTGTAATAAGCTTCTTTGAACTTCTTATAAACATCAGGTGTTTTGCTATGATTTTCAATTAGAGCTCCTTTCATATGATCAACCGCTTGATTAATGTCTCCTTTGCGAAACTTATCAAAGCCTTCTTTCCAGAACTCAACAGGTGCAATTTGAGTATGAATATAATAGCCATAGACAGCACTTGCTAACGTTCCAATGGCTCCAACTCCTAGAGCTATCCGGCTTGTAAAAAATGCATAGAGAATAACTGAGCCTAAGGCAAAAGCTGCAAAGAAGCATTTGGCAAGCCAAACGGTCTTTTTCAGGTCATCAGACACTTGATCGAGACCTTGGATAGTACAGGCTATTTGAGTGATAAAGGTTATTTTATTTGGATAGTGCTCTGATAAAATTGAAGTTTGAGGAGGAGTTTCATCTTTGTTTTGAGGGGGCGGTGCTGTTTCAGCAGGTTCATTAGCGTGCCAAAAGGGAGATAAAAAATTTCCGGGTATTGAAAAAATATTAGACAGCGTCATGTTTTTTCCTCCATATGTAGGGAGTATTTTAACTCTTAACTACATAATTAACAATAAAAAGAGGCTGCATTTTGCCAAAGAATGTGCTCAGCATCACCTCTTGAAAAGTTTTGAAGGATAAGATCAATATCACTTGGGCTAAAGGGACGTTTGGCACGTGTTGAGGGGAGATCTGTCCCAAACATGAGTGCTTCAGGATTTTCCTTATGGATTTGCTTCATGACAGGTAGAGGATCAAAATCAAGACGTCCAAAACCTGTTGCTTTAACCCGAGCTCCTTTTGAGACCCACTCAAGGAGACAGGAAAGGCCTTCTTGAGAAAGTCCAAGGTGGTCTACGCTTACTTTTGGAAGGTCTAGTTGGGGTAGCTCTGCAGCATCAATATAGAGCTCAACATGCCATCAGGAAGAAAGCCTTGATTTTCTATGATGGGAAATTGAGGGTCGATTAAATGAAAATGAGCATCAAAAATCTTCATCAATTGAGTTCGAGATTTTCTGGAATCATGGAAAGTGTTTTGTATTTTCCACCCATTTCTCGCAGAAGCGTTTGCCACATTTTGTCAGGAGGTGTTTCAAATACATGCTCTTTAGAAGCAGGGTGGAGAAACCAAGCTCCACTTAAAAACTCTCGTTCAAGTAAACCAGCACCCCAGCCACTATATCCTAAGCAGAGAAGGATGGATGGGGTTTCAGCAGCACTTGTCATTTCTTGCAAACACTCCATATCTCCACCAAGGTACACACCATCGCAAACAGGTAAGTTGCTTTCTGATTCTTGTTCACAAGAGTGCAGGAGCATGACCTGATTGGGTTGATTGGGCCCTCCTGCACGGAGGGCAATATGCGCGTTAGTCAGTTCTTCCATGTTGAGCATCTCTTCAGGAACTTCAATTTCAAGAGACTTATTGATGATAATTCCGAAAGAACCGACAGGGCTATGATCACAAAGAAGGACCACACTGCGGAAAAAAATCCCATCATAAATTTCTGGGCTAGCGACTAAGAAAGTTCCTTTTTTTAAGTCAGAATAGGGAATACGTTGCATGTAGACCTCCTACTCTTGAGATACCACTTGATGACTTATTGGGCAACTTCTAGCGTGTTCATGAGCTGCTCATTGTAAAGTCGCAGATTATCATAGAGTGTTTGTGCACTCTGCAAGAGATCTGCAAAATCTCGCTTAAAGAGGTTACTATCAAATATCTTCTCTCGCTCAGGATTATCATCAGCACGATCGACTAACATGGAGAGACGAGACATCGAGGTGTTGATGAGATCAACCTCTTTAGTGAAGTAACTACGAAAGTTTTCTGGAGTATTTAATGCATTGAGTTCTGAGACTTGTTTGAGGCGCGTCCGCTGCCACTCTTTATTGAGATTAAAGAAAACCCCATAGTGATTCACATCATTCATCAGGGTGTTAATCTTGCTGAGGATAGCAGTCACTCGTAAATAGGTATCATTATCCATGAAGAGACGTCCTAAAGTTCCTCGACCTTCTGCCAAGTGATCTGCAACAACATCAATTGAACGGCTAGCGGTTTTCATATTCCGCATTGTGACGCCCAGATTAGTGAAAACATCATCCTCAGTCATTTGTTCAAGAGAGTAGTGAATGTCTCGCATAGCTGCTGAGAAGTTTTGAACGCTCATCTTGATATCATGAACAAGAGCGCTTTCATTAACCGCTGATAGGGTAACGGAAGCCTCAGTCATTGCATCATCAAACGCGCGGATGGCGGCCCCAAGTTCATGACCATTTTGGTCAATCCACGCGATGACTTTATCAAGAGTCTCTTCTACCTTATCAGATAGTTGAGAAAGCTCATTAAAAGCACTTTCTAAGGGGTCAACTGATTCTGCATAGACAGGTGTTTTTGAAGAAATAAGAGTTGGTTTAACTCCTTTTGGTGGTGCTCGAGGAACAATCGCAATAGACTTTTCTCCTAAAAGACCAGATGTTTGCACAGAGATTTCATCTGTATTGTAGACGCGGACACTTGAATCAATATGCAAAATTAATTGGTAGAAGTAAACTTGGCCAAGCTCATCGGTTGGTTGTTCGCGAGCAGCAGGAATTTGCTCAATTGCAACGACTTCTCCTACAGGTTTACCAGCAAACATGACCCGCGTTCCAACAGATAAACCATTGATATTAGAGAAGCGGACAACGAGCGTTTCTTTTCCATCACCAACACTCGGCTCGAGAAAGAGGATGATGCCGACAATCAGTGCGCAGGCAACAACAACAAACAGTCCGATGAGGGTGTTTTTCATGTAGTCAATCATTTGTCTTTTCTCCTAAATGACCGTGGGTCTTTCGAAATCGTCTTTCTTAAAAATTCAATGATCGGGTCGTCGATCTGCAAAAAGGCATCCGGCTTTTCGACATACGCGATTTTTCCATCTTTGTGAAGAGCTAATCGATCTCCAACAAAAAGAGCGGAAACAATGTCATGTGTCACGACTATACTCGTTGCTTGAAGCTCTTCTTGTGTTTTTACGATAAGCTCGTTGATCTGCATCGCTGTAATGGGATCAAGTCCCGTTGTCGGCTCATCATAAAGTAAGTATTCAGGACGGTAAACGATTAGCCTCGCAAGTCCTGCTCGTTTTCTCATGCCGCCAGATAAATCCGAAGGCATTTTTTTCTGTACGCCAGCAAGGTCGACCATCTCAAGAGCATTGTCGACCATGTCGGAAATTTCACCTTTTGAGTATTTTTTACCCGTTTTTAAATTTCCATGTTGTTTTAAGTAAAAAGCAGTGTTTTCCTCGATATTCATCGAGTCGAAAAGAGCAGCTCCTTGAAACAACATGCCCATATTGCGTGTCGCAGTATAACGCTTTTCTCCTTTAAGGTCAGAAACTCGAACTCCATCGACTTCAATGTATCCCTTATCTGATTTTGCTATTCCGATAATATGCTTTAAAAGGACACTTTTTCCCACCCCCGAACGTCCTAAAATGACAAGCGTTTCGCCTTTTTTGACTTTGAGAGTAAGACCTCTTAAAACCTGGTTAGTTTCATAAGCTTTCCAAAGATCATAGATATCAATCATTTGAACCACCCGGTTGCATTTTGCAGAAGGTTAAGGCCCAAAGTAATGAGGAAGTTTGAAAAAAGGATAAAAGTATAGCAGATGACAACGCTATTAGTGGTTGAGCGCCCGACACCTTCTGCACCACCTCTTGTGGTTAGCCCTTTATAACAAGAAATAGTCACAATCAAAATTCCAAAGATAAAAGCTTTGACAATCCCTGTTAACAAGTCAAAATTGGTGATGTAAATCGGCATAGGGTCAAAGTAGGTTGTTGGTGGCATCTTAAAATAAAAAACGGAGATCAAATACCCACCAAAAATTCCCATGAAAATACTAAAGATCGTCAGGAGGGGCATCATAATCATTCCTGCAACGAAGCGAGGAGAAATCAAGTGGCGATTAGGATTAACGGCCATTGTTTCCAAAGCATCCACTTGCTCTGTGACACCCATTGTACCGAGTTCGGCGCACATGGCAGCGCCAACGCGACCTGTAACCATAAAAGCAGTTAGAACAGGTCCCAATTCGGTCATCATGGCCTTTCCCACCATGAGGCCTGTTGCACCTGCAAGTCCTTTGTCACTGAGCTGAAAAAATGACTGTGCCGCTAAAACCAGACCTGTCGAAAACCCTGTCATAGCCACAACGGGAAGGGACAAAACGCCGATGTTATAAAGCTGTTCACGAATGAGCGACCAATGAGGGGGGCGCTTGAAAGTCGCAACGGTGACATTCCAAATGAGTAGAACATATTCTCCAGTTGAGACGAGGAAACGGAGCTTTTCGAGGAGAAAACGCATTGACCTCAGATCATTTTCGACAAAATCGCGATTGTAGTAAAATTTTCAGTATCTTTAAACCTTTAGTTTTTCTAGCAAGATTTCTTCGGCTTATAGGAGTCTGTTAATTAGACTTTTATATATTATTTATATTAATATATAATAAAAATTTTAATATTTAAATTTAAAAACTAATAATGATATAATCCTTTCTTGGAAAGAAGGGAGAGATCATGTCTAATTATTGCTATAGAAGCAGTAGAACTGTGACGAGCACACTGGCTCGCTATCAAGCTGAGCTTGAGTCTTTAGCTAAGGATGAAAATCCATTAGAGAAACGTTATCTTGAGGTAGCTAAGGACGTTGATCAGTTTTTAAGTCGGTTATCACCATTCAAATACTTGGATAACAAATTTGCGATCAATTCAATCAATCAGCGTTTACATGAACAGAAGCAGCGTTTTTCTACTGTTAAAAAAGGGGATTCCTTAGGGAAACCTGTTCAAGATTCTTTACCTATCCAAAAATCAGAAGCACTAACAGAGTCTTTGGATATGAGAGACGATGAGAGTGTTTCCTTTTGGAAAAAGGTTGGATTTGGAGTTCTGATTGCACTATTAGTTATTACACCTTTTGCATTGATGTATAGCTCTACAATTGGAGCTTCACAACATGGAGAGCAACAAGCAAGTTTTAATGAAAACTGTCAGGACTGTGAGGAAATTTCATCTATACTACCAAACTCCATAACTGAAGTTGAAGAATCAAGATCATTACAAATGCCTGTTCCTCCTCCAATAGAAATGGAAAAAGTAACCGATGAGTTCTCAACAGGCATGAATGAAAATGTTTTTGAAGATCGAGAGCCTGAACAGTCTGCAGGTAAAGAAGAGCCTCCAGAAGCTTCGTTAGAATTTGTGGAGGAACTGATTTTCCTTGACGACTTGATCGAGGAATCAGATTCTAATGAACAAAAAGCGGAGCAACTTATAGGACTGGAAGAGATGATTCAAGCTGAAGGTCCAGTGCCACAAAACTCTTTGCCTCCCAGCTCAATTTGCGTTTTAACTTCCTATACGAGTGATAACAAAGAGCGACTTGCAATGAGTCAGCTGGTTGCAAATGATCAACGTAAGTATGCAAGTGAGCGAGGTTATCATTATCTAGAGTATCCTGAAAATATGGCCAAAGGCAATGAGCCTTATTGGTCCAAAATTGCCTCGATTAATCATATTCTCAACAATAAAGAGCAAAGTTTAAGCTCTCTACCTAAATGGATTGTTTGGCTTGATGATGATGCTGTGGTTCAAGACCATGGAGTCAAAATCGAAGATGTTATCAGGCATTATGAAGAGGAAAATCCAGAACTAAAAGTCATTATTACTGAAGATGCTATGAGTCATGTTTTGCCTCATATCCCTCTTAATACGGGAGTGATGTTCATTAAAAATGATGAATGGTCAAAAGAGTTTTTTCAGAAAGCTTGGGAAACGAGAAATGAGCAAGTCCCGGGTGAGCGTTATACTTATGCGAATTGCCCTGCTCAGTCTTGTTTGCACGAGCAGCAAGTGATCACGGAGCTTCGTAAAAGAGAAGGCTTGGATCGGCAAGTGATGATTATTCCTCAAAGAGATAAATGGGCGATTAACACATTTTGTCGTGAAAATCATTATGATGTGAAGAGAAATATGCATCTTCGCTATAATGCAGACAAATTTTCGGCTCGCTGTAGAGAAGGAGACTTTATTAGTCAGTGTACAGGTCTTGCGACGTCTGGAATTTCAGAGTGGGGTGATAGTAGTTCACCAGAGAATCTTAGGCTCAAGTGTATCCAGCAAGTATTAAAAACGGATTAGAGGCTGAGTTTTTGCCGAGTGGTTTTGACAGTTCCGTAACTAGTTTTTTTATTAGAACTTGCTTTTGACGTTTGCTGAATTGCTAAATTGAGTATTAAAACATTCACTCTTTCTCTCCCAAAGATCCCAAAGGTCTTTTTTTCTGTAGACTGCTCAATTAGGTCGAGAATGACTTGAAGAGAGAGATTTTGGGCAGTAGCAACTCGTGGGGCTTGCAATTTCGCATTTTTAGTAGAAATATGGGGATCTAATCCACTTCCTGAAAATGTGACAGCATCGGCAGGAATTGGAGTATATCTATCTAACCCATTCACTTTTCGGTAGGCTTTCGCATTTTTTTCTAAGTTTTCATAGAGCTTCTTTGAAGTGGGACCTAAATTGCTTCCTGCTGATTTGGCTCCGTTATAGTCACATGCTGAAGGACGGGAATGAAAATAACCTTCACTTTGAAAATTTTGAGCAATAAGTCGAGACCCTATAACCTGATCTCCTTGATAGATAAGACTTCCTTGGGCTTTCTCTGGAGTTATTATTTTTGCGATTCCAAAACTAATGAGGGGGTAGATGCTTCCGAATAAAACTCCAAGGATAATAAAAAGAAAAAAAGCTGTCGAAAAAGCCTGAACAATTTTTTTCATCACCTATCCCATTTCTTAAAAAATTCTAAAGTAGTTAAGTATTAGGTCAATCACTTTTATTCCTATAAAAGGAACAAAAATGCCTCCTAAACCATAAAGTGCTAAATTTTTTCTAAGGGTCTTTGATGCACTTTGAGGAATCACTTTTACACCTTTGAATGCTAAGGGAATTAAAAGAACAATGATGAGTGCATTGAATATAACTGCGCTTAAAATGGCACTTTGTGGGCTCGATAAATGCATCACATTCAAGGGAGCAATAAAAGGAAAAAAGGGCATTAATATCGCAGGAATAATAGCAAAATATTTTGCAACGTCATTTGCAATACTAAATGTTGTCAAAGCTCCACGCGTCATTAACATTTGCTTTCCTATTTCAATAATCTCAAAAAGTTTTGTTGGATGAGAATCCAAGTCAATCATATTTCCTGCTTCCTTAGCTGCCTGAGAACCAGCATTCATAGCAATTCCAACGTCAGCTTGAGCAAGGGCAGGAGCATCATTTACCCCATCTCCTGTCATGGCAACCATCGTTCCTTCTTCTTGCAGCTTTTTGACATGCCGCAGTTTTTCTTCAGGAGAAACCTCTGCGATAAAGTCGTCCACTCCGACCTCTTTTGCAATCGTTGCAGCAGTTACTTTGTTATCACCGGTCATCATAATCGTTTTGAGCCCCATCATACGGAATTGGTGAAACTGTTCAGCAAGGCCTGGTTTTATCACATCTTTGAGGAAAATAATCCCAAGTACTTTTTCTTTTGAAGTAATTACAAGCGGAGTTCCACCTTGTTGAGAAATCTCATTTAAAGAATCTTGCATTTTAGAACTGAAGGGCTTATCCAAGTATTTTTCAATCGCACCTTTTGCTCCTTTTCGGTACGAGCCATCTGTAAAGTCAACACCACTCATTCGCTCTTTGGCACTAAAAGGAATAAACGTTAAAATAGGGACTTTTTCTTTCAGGATTGAAGGATATTCCTTTTCAATGAGTTCTATGATACTCCGTCCTTCTGTAGTTTCGTCTTTAATGGATGAGAGAAAACAGGCCCTCGCGAGCTCTTCATTGGAAACCCCTTCTTCAGGAATCAAAGAATGGGCACGGCGATTCCCATAGGTAATCGTTCCGGTTTTGTCAAGCAACACAACATCGATATCCCCTGCAGCTTCTACTGCTTGCCCACTCATTGAGAGCACATTTCTTCGTGTCAAGCGATTGATTCCAGCAATCCCGATTGCGCTTAAGAGTCCTGCTATGGTTGTAGGAATCAAACAAACAAGAAAGGCTATAAGAATGGTAAAAGAAAGCTTAAGATGTAGATATATCGTAAAGACCTTCAAAGCTATAAGAACAAGAATAAAAATAAAGGTCAGCGCCGATAATAAAATCGTTAAGGCGATTTCGTTAGGTGTTTTTTTTCTTTTTGCACTTTCAATGAGTCCGATCATTTGATCAAGAAAGGTTTCTCCCGGATTAGAAGTGATTACGACTTTAATTTGATCAGATAAAACTTGTGTCCCTGCATTGACTGTATTTTGATCTGTTCCCGAAGCACGAATGACGGGTTCTGATTCTCCTGTAATTGAAGACTCATCGATTGAAGCCGCTCCTTCGATAACTTCACCATCAGCTGGAACAGTCTCTCCTGCTTTAACTAGAACAATGTCTCCTTTTGCAAGAGATTCGCAATCAACGATTTGAATTTCATTATTGGAATTGAGCTTATTTGCTGAGGTTTTAGTACGCGTTTTCCTAAGAGAATCAGCTTGTGATTTATTTCGACTTTCTGCAATTGCTTCAGAAAAATTTGCAAATAAAACTGTTATCCAAAGCCAAGCTGCAACCCAACAGGTGAATCGAAAGAAGTCATGACCAATAAAAAAAAGTTCGATTGTTGCAAGCGTTGCTCCAATTTCCGTAATAAAAATGACTGGATTTTTGATAAGTCGATGAGGACTCAGCTTGATCAGTGTTTCCTTAATGGAATTGTGAAGCATAGAATCTATCTCATATTGAATGGTTTATTTGATTTAGGCTCACTAAAAAAAAACTCCTTTTAACATGAAAAATTCTTCTAAGACTGGTCCCATTACTAGTGATGGAATAAATGTTAGTACTCCGAGAAGAATAATCACTCCGATGAGTAGAAATGTAAACGTGGGGCCTGAAATGGGAAAAGATGCAGCACTATGAGGATGTTTTTTCTTTTGTAGAAAGCTCCCTCCAAGAGCGAGGATCGAAGATAAAATCAAAAAGCGTCCGATCAACATTGCAAAACCTAAAGTGAGATTATAGAAAACGGTATTTGCATAGAGCCCTCCAAAGGCACTTCCATTATTGCCGGTTGCAGAGCTAAAGGCATAGAGAATTTCGCTGAGGCCATGAGGCCCTTGATTGCCTAAACTGGAAGTTCCCCATTGACTCACAGATGCCCAAGCGCTAAATCCTATAATCGAAAGAAAAAAAGCCAAAAGTGCTAAAACTGCTAATTTTATATCGTACCCTTCTATCTTTTTTTCGAGATATTCTGGAGTGCGCCCTGTAATCAACCCAGCAATGAAAATCGCAAGAATCACAAAGAGAACAATGCTATAGAGTCCCGAGCCAATTCCTCCAAAAATAATTTCCCCGAGTTGCATATTTAATAAAAGTACCATTCCCCCAATTGGTGTGTAGGAATCATGCATTGAATTTACTGCACCATTAGCAATACAGGTTGTTGTAACTCCATATAATGTCGATTCAAAAGTCGTAAAACGGTTTTCTTTCCCTTCTAAATTACCTACATTATTTTCGATTCCTAGTTTTTCGTAGAGAGGATCCCCTTCCAATTCAAAGTAGGTACAAACAAATAAAGCCCCAAGAAAAATAACCAACATCGCTACAAAAACAGACCATCCATGCTTTTGATTTTTGACCATGCGCCCCAGGTAATAAGTTTGTGCTGCAGGAATTAAAATAATAGATAAAATCTGAAAAAAATTACTAATTGGAGTAGGGTTTTCATAAGGATGACAAGAGTTAACTCCTGTATACCCTCCACCATTTGATCCTATCAACTTGATGGATTCTTGAGAAGCAATGGGACCTTGAACGAGTGTTTGTGTTTTTTGAGAAGATGAAAGGGTTTGACAATGAGTGTAAGAATCGAAATTTTCAGGTACACCTTGAGTGAGATAAAAAACTGTAAATATTAAAGCAAGGGGGAGAAAGACATAATAACTTAGACGGATCAAATCAACCCAGAAGTTTCCTAAACCTTCGTGTTTATTGCTCACAATTCCACGAATAAGCGCTGCGACTGCGCACATCCCAACAGCTGGTGAGACAAAACATTGCAATGTTAAAACAACCATTTGTGAAAAATAGGACATCGTTGTTTCACCCGAATAACTTTGCCAATCTGTATTCGTTATAAAACTAACAGCTGTATTAAAACTTAAATCCCACGAAAGATTTGGAAGGTTTTCTGGGTTTAAAGGAAGAAATTGCTGAACCATCAATAAGAAAAATGTAATGATTAAACAAACAAAACTAAAGACCAGAAGAGAAGCTAAATACTCTTTCCAAGACTGCGTTTTTTCAAAGGGAATCCTACAAATGCGATAGGTGGCTCTTTCTAAAGGGGAAAGAATAACCTCTAAGTAGTTTTTTGGTTTTCGTTCCAATACTCGGTAAAGATAGGTTCCTAACAGCTTTGTCAGGATAAGGAGTAAAAGAAGAAAGAGTCCAAGCTCCAACCAATCAGAAAGTTCCATCAGAATTTTTCAGGCCAAATAATTGTAATAATTAGGTAAATGAGAATGCAAAAAGTAACAATTCCTAATAATAAGCACAACATAAACTCCCTGAATAAAATAAAGATCCTTAAACTGTCAAGATCATTATGATGTAAAGTATGAGGTTTTAAAATGACAGGGTTTGCCCTAGTTAGGATTTAGGAGTGGAATTTTGGTTTGTCTGATGAAAATCTTAGACTGAAGTGTATCAACCGATTATAAAGAGGAGCTAAAGACTGAGCTTTTCTCGAATGGTTTTGACAATTCCTTCTATAGAGTCATCAATATTCACAATTAAGCAGTCTTGAGGCTCTTCTAAGTCATTAAACTGACTTTGAAGCAACTCTGGATTAAAGAAATGTCCTTTGCGATTTTCCATCCGCTTTTTGATCAGGTCAAAAGAGCCCTTCAAATAGACAAACTGACAAGAGGGGTGGACGCTTAGCATCACCCGGTACGTATCTTTAAGAGCTGAACAAGCAAGAATCATGTGCTCTTCTAGTTCAACATGCTGGAGAATCATATCTGACAAGGTTTTTAGCCAGGGAAGGCGATCTTCGTCGGTTAAAGGGATGCCTGCATGCATCTTCTTCTTATTCGCTTCGCTGTGATAATCATCGGCATCATAGAAAGGCCAATCCAGCTGCTTACTAAGTTCAATGCCAATTACCGATTTACCAGAGCCTGACACGCCCATAAGGATAATCATCATAAAAAAAATCCCGACTAACAAGTGTTAATCGGGATCCTAATTTTTGAGCTAATTTGTGTAAAGATTAGCGACCAACAATTTGTGAGGTGAGAGTCTTGATCACCTCAAGATGACGCTCTTTTAAAGAGTTGTCATTTTGACGTGCCTCTTGGACAACTTGTCCTTGTTGCTCTAAGTCCTGACGCTCTTGCTGCGTTGACCAATCAAGCGTGGTCTCTCCGTGCTTGGAATGGAACTGCGAAATTTGAGAGCCTTCCTGTACAAACTGTGAGCCAGATTGCCTTAGGGTTTCAGACCCCATGCGAACATAACCCTCAATGTCTTTAGGCTCTAATCCCGCAACAACTTTATTGATTAGGCTCACTTTAGGAGCCAGTTTATTGATGGTAAAGTTTCCGATACCGAGACCAAAAAAGGGCAAGCCAAATGAAACAGCTGTTAAGGTACCACCGCCCCACTTCCACTTTTCTTGACTATCTGCCATTCCAACATAATGGTCAGCTTTTTCGTCCATCTCCTTTTTCCAAGCTTCACGAAGCTCTTTTTGCCTCTTTTCTTCAGCTTTAATGAGCTTTCGGCTGGAGTCTTCAATCAAAGAAAGAGATTGATGCGCCTGTACCCAAGGATTACTTGATTTAGAATGATTGCCAAGAATCGCTTCGATACTAGCAAATTTTTGGTGTGGATGCTCAAAAGCTTCACTTTTGTCGAGAACAATCTCTTCGATTTGATCCAGTTTTTCTTCTGGATTATCGAAAAACTGAGTTTGTTGATTCGAAGCATTTTCTTGATCGTGAACGACTCGAAATTGATCAGCTAAAATGGCCTCAACAGCTGCCATTTTTTCTTTAGGCTGTTCAACAGATTGAAATTTGTCATCGAGAATTGCGCCAATTGTAGCAAGCTTGTGGTTAGGATTTTCAAGCTTGTGGCGGGCATCTTGAAGAGCCGCACTTTCAAATGCGACTTGATCGTCTTGATTGCCAATGATGACATCAAAATCTTCAGCTATTGCTATGGAACCTTCAAGTGGTCCATCGACGGCTTCTAGTTCAGCTGTCATAGAATGATACCTCCATCCTATTTAAATTAACCTTTTAATGTGCCTTGAATCACTTTCTTAGTTGCTTGATTTGTTTGGTCAACAAAATCAGTTGCAGCTTTAAACAAGTGTTTAAAGTCTGAGATGTTCAAAGCACCGTAATGTTTTTTCAAGTCATCTGTTGCAACTTTTTGTTTTTTCGATAGTGTTGTTAGCTCTCCAGAAAAACGAGAGAGGTCAGCTTGAACCTCCATGTTTTTAAAAATGCCATATCCATTGAGGAGAGTGATTGTTCCAGAATAAAAAGATGCAAGATGACTTGGGAGTTCTTGCGCTAATAAGGGGGATGCCATAATGCCCCCATGAGCGGATAGTAAAGCTCCACCTAGAGCTAGTAAAGATGTAAATGTCGAGTTCTTATACCCGATCTGATCGAGACAAAAAGATCCAAGCGAAAGCAATCCTCCAATTGTCATTTCCATCCCGTAAGCTATACCTGCGGGGTTTCCAGAGCTTGCACCTGCAAGTTGAACAATGATTCCACCGGTAATACCTACTGTAATGGTGAGAAACTGCAAAGCTGTCTGAAGATAAGAAAGGTTTTTTTGCTCTTTTGCTTTTTCAATCGACTCTTGGAGTTTTTTATCAAAATCTGAGCTGATTTCATCGAGCTCAGCGTGATCTACCTTGAGAATTGTTTGAGTTGTGAGCTCACGTCCAACAACCATTGTATGCGTGCAATCTTCTAGAGTGCGCGCCATGACTAGTTGAGGGTGAGGAGTGAGACCCACTTCTGAACCATCAGAAGTGTTAAATGGCATACCAAAATGGCCGAAAGGCTTGAAAGTGGCCTTTTCTTCTTCGGTTTCTTCTTCAGATATGCGAGCCCGTTTTGAGACTCGTTTTGTCTCTTCTGTATCGTCTTCTCGTTTTCTCTTTTGTCCCGAAAGAGCTGCAAGTTCTGAAGAATGTTGAACTGGAGTGTGAATCAGAGGGACATCTTTTGTACGGCTTGGTGTATCGTCTACTGGGTTATTTTTTTGAACGGCGCGCGTTCCTGTTCGGAGTTGGCCTAGCGTTTCTGCATCGTAAATTTTAAACCCTTCATCTAATGAAAGAGTTGGGTTACTGTCACTTTTTGCCTTTTTAGCAGCTGGCTGCTCGGCTTCTGCATCATCTTCCCGTTTTCTTTTATTTCCCGTTAGAGGTTTGAGCTCAGGTGGTGGCAATGTTGGAATGTTGCTAAGGGGAACGAGTTTCGGTTCGGGCTGTTTAGGAAGATAATCCGTAAAGGTATCTTTTTTGAAAGCACGTGTGCCTAGGCGGTTTTGTCCAAGCGCCTTTGCGTCGTAAATTTTCAAGCTCTCATCAAGGGAGAGTCTTAAATCACTATAATCTTGAAAATCTAGAGCGTCTTCTGCTTCCGAGATCGCTTCTGACATGAATTAGGCTCCTTCTTCTGCTTCTTTTTTCCAATAGTTTTCAAGCTGCTGAATCTTTGTTTGGAGTTCACGATGCTTAGAAGTGAGAAGCTCTTTTGAAACTTTAAGAGCATTCCAACCTTGTTCGGCATCGTTTAGGGCAAATGAGCATTCAGCTGCATGAAAATGAGGAGTTGGGTCTTCACCATCTAAAATAGAGGCCATTCCCCAGGCTTTTAAGGCTTCGGTATAGCTTTTTTCCAATTGGAGGCAAGCGCCGAGACCTAACCAATACTTTTGCTTGAGTGGTTTGGAGACCACAAGTTGATGAAAGATCAACTTGGCTTGTCCATAATCTCCAGACTGATACAAGCTATAAGCCAAAGAGTAGAGAATACGTAAATCCTCATTTGAGAAATCTTTTTTATTGAGCGGCTCATCATTTTCGATCAGCGCGGAGATTTCTCCTAGACTCTTTTGCAGTAATTGTTTTTCGTCAGTTGAAAACATATCAGTTTAACTTCTCTGGTTGCGTACCATAAAGGCACCTGATTGACTCATCTCTTTTTGCATGTTTTGGAATGCCGTTAAGAGGGCTACGCCAATCTGGATCATCAAGTAAAGGTCTTGTGTTTTCTGATTGTTAAATTGTTTACAGTGATCCAGCCACTCTTTGAGTTTACCTTCGATTTTTTTGAGCTGATGAGGGGAGACCTCAGTTAAATCTTCTGGAAAGAGGTCTTCTATTGCTCCATCTTGAATGGATCCATCACTCATAGCTTCCATAAACTCTTTACGGTAAGCTTTATAAAGATCATTAATTTCTTGAAGATTTAGATGAGATAGTTTTTCCGTTAAGTCATGAACCGCATCTTCTCCCCCTTCTCGAAGCATGGCTCCAAGTTCATGCATTAGAGGGTACTGATGCTGTCGCATCGTGCGGTTGTTTTCGTGCACAGAGTCGTTGATCTTCTTCAGAGCGTGTGCTTGAGCTCTGTCGTGGGAAGTCGCTATGTTAGAAGGAAGGGTATAGATATTGGTACTACCCATGTTTTGTGTCCTCTTTTCTTTGTAAATTTTTTTTAGACATAGTTCACCTTTCGCATGCGAGTATAGCTAAGTGTCTATTTTTGTACAAATTAAAGAAAAGAATTTACGCTCTTTATTTAATCTTAATAAAAGATAGTTATGCAAACTACTAATCCTTTGTAATTTTTAGAAATACAGTAACGAAGAATCTCCTTTATAAAAAAGAATTTTTTGACGATAGTGAGCTCAAAAACTTGGGTGTATCATGAGCCTTTTGAACCTCACAAAAAGTCAGGAAATATTTGAAAAGTCCAAGCAGGTCATTGCTGGCGGTGTGAATTCACCTGTTCGAGCTTTTATTGGACTTGGTGTTGATCCTCTTATTGTTGAAAAAGGGAAAGGTGACACCATTTGGGATGCTGATGGTAAAACTTATATTGATTATTGCATGAGCTGGGGAGCTCTTTTACATGGTCATGCTCCAAAAACTATTGTAGAGAAAGCTAAGCGGCGTCTAGAAGATGGGAGTTCCTTTGGAATCGCAACCTCTATTGAACCAGAGTTGGCCAATCAAATTGTCAATCTGATGCCGGGAATAGAGGAGCTCCGATTTGTTTCATCTGGAACAGAAGCAACCATGACAGCTGCACGACTTGCTAGGGGGTATACAGGACGTTCACTGATCATTAAGTTTAATGGCCATTACCATGGTCATGCCGACCTTTTTTTAGTGCAAGCGGGATCGGGTGTCAGCCAAGTTAGCAGTACTTCGTGCTCAGAAGGGGTTCCTCATGACATTGTAAAAAATACCCTTTCCCTTCCTTTTAACGACTTAGAAAAAGTCAGACAGCTATTTCATGACCCTTACTACTCTCAGCAGATTGCTGGTGTGATTGTGGAGCCTATTGCTGCCAATATGGGGGTTGTTCCTGCGGCGCAAGAGTTTTTAGAGCTCCTTCGCGTTGAAACAAATCGCATCGGAGCTGTGCTCATATTTGATGAGGTGATTAGTGGTTTTCGCGTTGGTTTGCAAAGTGCGCAAGGACTGTATGACATCGACCCAGATCTTACGTGTTTGGGTAAGATTGTTGGTGGGGGATTTCCAGCTGCTGCTTTTGGGGGCAAAAAGAAAGTCATGGAGCATTTGGCGCCAACCGGTGGCGTGTATCAAGCAGGGACGCTTTCAGGCAACCCTGTTGCCATGCAAGCCGGACTCGAGACTTTGCAGCTAGCTATGCGCATGGGATTTTATGAAGAGCTTGAAGCCAAAACGCGTCTGATTACAGAACCAGTTCGGATGGCGCTTCAAGACCGCAATCTTGATGCCTGTTTGCAAGAAGCGGTCGGGATGTTTACCCTTTTTTGGGGACCACGTCAAGTGAGGTGTTTTGAGGATTTGAAGCAGCTCAATAAAGAGCGTTTTAAGCAGTTTTTTTGTTATCTATTAGAGCGAGGGGTTTATTTTTCTCCCTCTCCGTACGAAGCGTGTTTTATTTCAGCAGCACATACGGAAGAGCACTTAATTAACACAAGAGATTTGCTCATTGAGTTTATCAAAGATATTTAAAAACTTACTTTTCTTCTTTCTACTTTGTTTAGGAGCATTATCGGCTCGAGAGGACCTTCTGGTCGTGAAAGGGTTTCTTGGGCATGAAGAGCTCCAGCTTGTCCATAGACAACTGGAAAAAATTAAGGAAACAATGGGAGGAAGAGTTGTTGTTCAACTCTCGTCTTCTTCAGGAGATTTTCAGGAAGTCTTCAACTTTGCTCAAAGCTTGTTTGAACTGCGAACCAATAATGACAAACTTATCCTTGTTTACATTCAAGGAAGGGCTGTTGGTCCTGCTGCGATTATTCCCTTTTTGGCAGATGAACTTTTAGTGACGCCTTTCGTTGCTTGGGGAGATATTCCCTATGGAGTGACCCATGAAATGGATTGGTATCGCGCGCGTAGCATGGTCAAAGGGTTAATCAATCAAAGCTTGCGTCAGGCTCCTATTTTGCAACAATTAGCTGATGCTATGATTGATCCCCATTACCAACTCGTTTATGAAAAAGGGAAGCCTATCATAGAGAGAGAAAGAAGCAAAAACTTTGAACCGCTCATTCTCAATATAAAGGGACTGCAATCATTAGATCTTGTGACACGGGTCATCACTGATCAAAGTTTTGAACAGGAGTACTACCCTGAAAGAGTCGCTAAATCTGAGGCTCATCTCTACCAAGGAATTGTGTCCGACTATGTCACACCTGCAGAGCTCAAAAGGAAGCTTGAGAGGCATATCCATTTTAGCGAAACAGAAGAAAATTTTATCGGCTATCTCCAGTTGACACCAGATCATCCTATTCGTCAGTCAACATATTTGTATTTTAAGTTTGCCCTTGAAGAGTTTAAAAAAAGAAACGTTCGGTTTGTCCTTTTACATATCGATACTCCAGGAGGAGAGGTTCTTTCTTCTTTGAAAATGGTCGACTTGCTTCAAAAAATGGACCTTGATCATGGGATTCCCATAATTGCTTATATTGATGATTGGGCTGTTTCTGCGGGAGCGATGATTGCTTATGCCTGCCGGTATATTTTTGTGAACCAACAGTCTTTAATGGGAGCAGCTGAACCTGTTTTAGCCAAAGAAGGAGGGCAGATGGAGTCTGCACCTGAAAAAGTCAATTCGGCATTGAGAGCAGAGTTATCAAATCTCGCAAGCTTTTACGGTCGCAATGATCTTTTAGCGCAAGGGATGGTTGACAAGGATATGATTCTCGTGATTCGCAATCATCAAATTGTTAAACTTGATCACGAGCATCAAATTCATTCTGGAGGGTCTAATCCCGATATTCTAATCACCGGAAGAGGAAAACTCCTCACATTAAATGCAAAGCAACTGATTGATTTCGGTGTTGCTGATTACATGATAGAAAACCCTAAGATGCTTTTTGATCTTCGAAAAAATAATCAGCATGAATGGCCTGCTAAACAAATGCCCATTTTTGAAGAGCCTTATTTAGCAAAAATTCCTCATGGTGTGATGCTTGATTATGCCGATTGGCGTATCACTTTCTTTACAGTTCTATCCAATCCTATCATTATGTCTCTTCTCTTCATTGGACTGGTGATTGGCTTTTATATCGAGATCAATACGCCAGGGTTTGGGGTTCCCGGTTCCATCGGCCTTGCTTGTCTAGCTTTGATTCTTCTCGCTAGCTTTTCCACAGAGGCGATTAATTGGATAGAAATTATTATTTTGTTAGGAGGTCTGATTCTCCTTGCAGTCGAACTCTTTGTGATCCCGGGATTTGGGGTAGTGGGTATCTTAGGGATTATTTTGACTATTATCGGTCTTTTTGCTTTAATGCTGCCGGGAATTGACAAGTTGAACTTCTTTCATTGGGATAGTTTTCAGCTTGTAGGTGCGGTCTTTTTAGAAAGGCTGGCCTGGCTATGTGGGGCTCTTATCTTTTCGATCATTGTGATCATCTTACTCGCGCGCTTTTACTCACATCGCTTTTTTAGATTCTCCAAATTTGTTTTGCATGGAGAACAAGAGGGTTTTATTGCAGGAATTCCTCGAGAACTCATGCCGGAAGAAGGCGAGCTTGGTGAGACTGTCACTCCTCTTCGCCCTTCGGGAAAGGTCCACATCGGGGAGCATCTTTATGATGCAATGGCACAAACCGGTTACCTCGAAAAAGGTGTGGCTATCGAAGTGGTGCGTGTCGAAGGGAGTCATCTTGTCGTGCGGCTTGTCGATATGAAAGGAAAGTAAAATGCTTGTAGCCATTGGTCTAGGAATTATAGGCCTCATTCTCATCTACTTTGAGTTTTTTGTTCCTGGAGGAATTCTAGGGACATTAGGTGGTCTTTTTCTCGTAGCAGGTTTATTGCTGAGTATTTGGGAACAGACAGCTCTTATTTGGATTTTAGTTTATGCTGTTGGACTTATTCTCATGCTTGTCCTCACCATCCGGCTAGCTCTGTGGAAAATCAAAAAAACAAGAGACAAAAGCAACTTTTATTTAGCAAAAGATCAAGAAGGATATGTCGCTTCCTCATTTGATAAAGAACTAATCGGAAAAATGGGTGAGACGCTGACTGCTTTAAGACCTTCAGGTCATATCAAGGTAGAAGAAAAACCTTATCAAGCTGTTTCGGAAAGCGGCTTCATTAAGAAAGGATCAAAAATTAAAATCGTTAGTGGCGAAGGAGCCCGATTTATCGTTAAGGAGGAAGACTCGTGATAGCTGAAACAGGACTCTCTATTGGTATTTATGTTCTGATATTTATATTTGCAATCCTATTTCTCATTTTTTTCTTTATTATTGCAAAGTACGTGAAACTTTGGTTTCAGGCGTTTGTTTCAGGGACCCCCATTAATCTCTTTAACATTGTTGGAATGAGTCTGAGGAAAATTCCTCCTCAAATCATTGTGAATGCACGCATCAACTCCTATAAAGCTGGATTGAAGGGGATTTCTGTTGCGGATTTGGAGACGCATTACTTAGCAGGCGGACGTGTTTTAGAAGTTGTTCGGGCCATGATTGCTGCTGACAAGGCCAACATTCCTCTAGATTGGAGACAAGCGACAGCGATTGATCTTGCTGGACGTGATATTCTTGATGCGGTTCGCACCTCGGTGAATCCAAAGGTCATTGATTGCCCCAGTGCGGATCCCTCCCTTTATATTACGGCTGTAGCGAAAGATGGAGTTCAGCTTCTTTGCCGTGCTAGAGTCACTGTGCGTACAAACATCAAGCAGCTTGTAGGGGGAGCAACTGAAGAAACAGTCATTGCACGTGTAGGTGAGGGGATTGTCAATGCAATTGGAGCTTCTCAGACACATGCAGATGTCCTTGAAGCCCCTCAAATGATCACTCAATTGGTGCTCGATAAAGGGCTCGATGCTCAAACCGCATTTGAAATTCTTTCGATTGATATTGCAGATATTAGTGTGGGTGAAAACATTGGAGCGAAATTGCGTGCTGATCGTGCGGAATCTGATAAAAGAATTGCTCAGGCCAAAGCTGAAGAGAGACGTGCGATGGCCGTTGCTGCTGAGCAGGAGAATATTGCCAAAGTAACAAACATGCGCTCTCTTGTTGTAGAAGCTGAAGCTCAAATCCCAAAGGCGATTGCAGCAGCTTTTCAAAGTGGAAACCTTGGAATTTTAGATTATTATCGGATGAAAAATATACAGTCGGACACACGGATGCGTAATTCTTTAGCAGGAGAGGAAGACGACGAGCAAGATGAGGGTGGCCAAGATCGAAAGCGGTAATTTAGAAGGCCTTTATCCCTTTTTGATTCTTCTTCTCATTGGTCTGATGCGCCTATTAAAGGCAAAGAAAAAGAAAGAAGAAACTCGTGTGGCGACAAAAAAGGCGCCTACACCAGCTGTTGCAGCTCCTATGGGTAAGAAAAAAAGCTCTTTGACACCACCACCAGTTGCTCCTGAAGTAGAAAAAACTCAAGCACGTGAATACACGAGCTTAGAAGTGAAAAAAGATTTGCACTATGCCAGGCAGAAGAAAAAGGCTAGGATACAAAAGCTCGTAGCAAGCAGTGGAAGTAAACGCAAGATGATCCTTCTATCAGAAATTCTAAAAAGTCGATCTTTCTAGCTAAGAATTTTTGGTTTTGCTTTTTTTGCTATAATTTTATAAAATTTTCTACAAAATTCTTTTGGGTGACTATATGACAAGCAGTTTAAATTCAGCATTTTCTCATGTAATAGATGAAAAACGTTATTTGGGTATTGATGAAACAAGCGCCCCTATTGCAGATCGTTTTGCATTTTTTGTAGCAAAAAAAAGAGGAGCTGATGGTCGATTTTATGAAACTGTTAACCCTTCTGGAAAAAAAATTCCTGCTTATTTTTATTACATGCATGACCGTGCAACTGATGATCTATATGGCCTTCATACAAAAGAGCAGCTTCCTAAGTACTTTTTACTTGCTGGTCTAGGGACTGTTCCTGTGACAGTGATCACTGTTGCTTGGAGCCTAGCGATGGTGGTTGTAACTGCTGTGAATGCTGTTTTTGAAGTCTTCCAAGATGTTTATCCCACACGTGATGTTGATGTTGCAAAGGGGTTTCTCACACGCTTGCAAGTCAAAGGAACGGAAAAATTTGATGAAATTAAATCACGACTGCAGTGGGTTAAGTCGAGTGTTGCTTTTGGAGTAGCTATTGAGGCTGCGGTTATCAATGCTCTTTTAAATTGGAAAGACGAAAAAACGCTGCTTGAAATGAAAGTTGTGATTGCTCGCATTGAACACTTATGGAACCGCAAAGTAGATTTCCGTGTGTCTAGCCAGTCTCAACTCAATAGATTTAATAAAGAGATGGAAGACAGGCTTAAGGCAGAGCCTCAAGCGAGTCGGGGAGCTGTGGCTCTTGAGCTGATTCAAAACTTCGATTGGAAGAACTTTACTTCTGTTAGCTATACGATGCAATGTTTTCAGAGTCGTGGAAAGATTAATGATACAGAACAAGCAATAGAAGAGATCCGTACAAGTAGTGATGAACTTGGATTCACTGAAGAGCGGCATTATAGAGAAGTCAAATTACCTAAGTTTGAAATCATCCCTGGAACAGAAAAGATGTCTTACCAGTCCTTCGCTGAGTTTATGGACCGGTGGAACCCTTCTTGGCGCAAAAACCTCTAAAGGTCTTTGTCTGAACCAAGCCAATCTAGTGAAGCAACGTTTTTGACGTGGAGTTGAGATTCTGCAATTAACACTTGCTTTCCACCGACTTCAATCAAGTAAAGCATCGATTTGGGGCTGAGAGGCCGTTTTTCTAAAATCTTGATCGACTTCATGTAATTAAAAGAGCGCAATCTCCCATGAGAGATCTTCTTGAACATCCAAACAGTAAGAATCACCAGAACAAGTAATCCAACTAAGACTACAATCGTTTTGATGAAGGCCGTTTCGTAGGATTCTGTTGCTTTTTTCATGTCATGTTCTTCGTGATCATCCATGTCAACGGGCTCATCAGAAGCTTTTTGCTCATCTGAATTTGCAGGCTTTTCTTCTTTCTCAGGAGGAGGTGAGTCTTTAGGATTTGATTTTTGGTCAGCAACAAGAGTGAATTCTACACTTGTGGGCACCTCTTCTATAGCGCGAAGAGGACTCCAAAGGATCAGGATAATAAAAAGAAAAAATTGATACCATTTCATACTCTTCATTCTGAGGTCTTCCTATTTTCCAGTCTAGAGTTTTTTCCTGCAATGGAGTAAAATGAAAGCATGACAAAAGGAACAATTGCACTAGATATTGATGGAACGATCACAGGAAAGGATCACATGATTCCCGACCGCGTGGCTGCCTACTTTGAAACTCTTTATAGCCAAGGGTGGCGCTTCATTCTGATTACAGGCCGTATTTTTTCTTTTGCAATGACAACTCTGAATAAACTCAACTTCCCTTTTTTACTAGGTGTTCAAAATGGGGCAGACCTTCTCATAATGCCTGAAAAAAAGCGGGTGAAGCGAAACTACATCAAACGCGATGTCATTGAGCTACTTGATAACCTCTATCAAGACGAATCTGGTGACTTCCTTATTTATGCCGGATTTGAAAAAGGTGACTTTTGCTACTATCGCCCTCAGAAACACACTCCCGAAATGCTCAGCTATTTTGAAAAGCTAGAGACGCTTTGTCCAGAGCCTTGGCAGGCTGTGGAAACATTTGATATTCACGAACAAAGCATTTTTCCCCTTATTAAATGCATTGGCACAAAAGAAAGCTGCGAGGCTATTGAAAAAGAGCTGGAGCAGCATCAGGGGATTAAAACAAGCGTGATTAAGGATCCAATCAGCGGTAGTTTTTATCTTGTTTTGGTCACGCATCAAGATGCCAACAAGGGAACGGCGGTGAATCATTTCATGAAGGATTTTAACCTTCCACGCCCTCTCATTACAGGTGGAGATGACAACAACGATATCCCACTCCTTCGCGTTGGAGACGTTCGTATTGCAATGGATGGAGCCCCAGATGCTTTGCAAAATTTAGCTGATATCATCGCACCTCCTGCAGCTCAAGGGGGCATCGTGGAAGCCATTCAAGAAGCCATTGCTAGGATGGAGTCATGATTGCCTTAGAAACGGCTCGCAAGAAACAAAGTAGCCAAACGGGCTTTATTCATCGTGACGATCTAATTCCCATTTATGAAAACCTCTGTTTTGCACTTTCTCTTTTTCGCACCCATGTTGGAGAGCAAGTTGAAGAAGGAAAAGATCTTTTAAAGCGTCTTTTTGGGTTCTTTTCAGAGGGGTTTCCCCTTTATTTGCATGAATATCCAAGTTGTGCCACTCCTTCCCATCAAATCCGCTGCGCGCTACCTCTCCATTGGATCCTCAAACTCTATCAGCATGTGATAGAGCCTTCTTTAAAAGACCAGGCCAAGCAGATTTATGCTCACTTGATTAATCAAGAAGAAGACGCCCTTTCTCCCATTTATAAAGTGTTGCTGCGAGCTTTAAAAGGAAAAGAAGTTCCCTCTTATAAGCCTCAGTTTTCTCATGAGTGGGGACTCCTTCTTCTGGCATACCAAACCCTCGATGAAAAACCCACTTGGATCCTTGAACAAGCGGTTAGCCATTGGCATCCTGAGCTTATGACATACTGTGGTGACCCTGTGCAAGAATACCAGCGAAAAACGACTCCCGATGTGACTCTTTATGACCTTTTCATGGCAGAACACCAAAAAGCCACTTCAGCAAGACTGAGAGAGTTTCATCCTATCCACATTCAAGGAGCTCTTGTTTTTCCTTTTAAGGAAAAAAAGTCTCTAGCTAGCCCCACTCCTTTTAAAATTTTACGTGAAAATGAAAACTGGGGCGCTAAAGGTTTTCATCTCATGCGCTATCTTTGGGGAAGTGCCGATCAAGTGAGGTCACTTGTTTGTCAAGATAACATGACACTAGAAACTAAAGGGAATCAACTCCTTTTTACCTACTCTAAGGAAGTTCCAAGTGAAAAAGAGCGGATGGAGCTCACACTTTTTACCGAATATGATCCTCATGTGAAGCTCTTTGTGGAAGAGAAAAAACAGACTGTATTTCATCTTGGTGAAACAGTAGAAATTCAGACTCCCGAAAAAACACTGAAGTTGGTCTTTACTTTAGAAAAAGGAGAAGGTCTTTTCATGGGGCACATCAGCCGCGGTAACAGACGTGCCCAGATAGCAATAGAAGGACCTAAGGACTTCTCATCCTATGATTGGAAGATCGGACTGCGTTCGATTCATCGCTCAGCAGAAACTGTGATTGGGTTACGCGTTTTGTAACTCAGCTTCTTTGCTATTTTCCTGGAGAGCAGGACTATCAACAGCCACACCCATTGCATGCAAACCATTATCGACATAAAGAGTTACACCCGTGATAGCGGAAGCAAGAGGGGATAGGAGAAAACAACCCGTTTTACCAACTTCTTCTGCTTTGAGCTCTTTTGATAAAGGTGCATTTTGATGAGCATATTCGATCATGGCTCCAATAAAGCCAATTGCACGAGCTGCTCGGCTGCCTAAAGCGCCGGCAGAGATGGCATTCACGCGTACTCCCCATTTGCGCCCAACTTCCCAAGCAAGTGTTCGGGTATCGCTTTCAAGAGCAGCTTTTGCTGAACTCATTCCTCCACCATAACCTGGGATGGCTCTTTCAGACGCAATATAAGTGAGGTTTAAAGCTGAGCTACCAGCTGGCATAAAGGGGCCAAAGTATTTGACAAGACTGACAAAAGAATATGCCGATGAACTCATCGCTGCGAGGTAGCCATCTCTAGATGTTTCTAAAAGAGGCTTTTTAACTTCAGGGGCATTTGCTAAAGAGTGAACGAGAATATCAATTTGCCCAAAGTCTTTTTGAACAGCTGCAGCTACTTCTGAGAGAGTGTAGCCACTATAGGCTTTGTAACGCTTGTTTTCTTTGATCTCTTCAGGAACATCTTCAGGAGTATCGAATGAAGCATCCATGGGATAAACCTTAGAAAAGTTCATCATGGACCCATCTGTTAGCTTGCGGGAGGCGTCAAATTTACCAGCTTCGAAAGAAGTTGTAAAAATTTTATAGATAGGAGCCCAGGTTCCAATGATGATTTCTGCACCTGCTTCTGCCAAAGCTTTAGCAATGGCCCAGCCATAACCTTGATCATCTCCAATTCCTGCGATAAACGCTTTTTTTCCTTTTAGATCCATTCCAAGCATCGTTAAACCTCACAATTTAAAAAAGGAAATGATAACAGGTGTTGAAAAAACTTACAAGCGAGTTAATTAATAATTTAAATTAATTTCGATTTAATTTCATTTGTGTTACTATCTTCTGATAAAAAATTATTTTAGGGGAAAAATGACAAACTTAGTTTCAAATCTCGACATAAACCGTCGTCCTGATCCAATTTTAAGTCGGGTCGACTTTTTAACTGCTGAAAACTTCAAGCGCATTGCAATCGTTGCTATTCCATTTTTGAGTTTGCATCAAGGCACGGCAACAGCGATTTCTCTCGGTTCTGCAGCAGGACAAGTTTATCAACACTTGCAAGAGGAAAACCGTGACGTGAAAAAAGTTGCTTCTCTTGTAGGTACGGCAACGCTTTTCTTTTTTAATCCTACACTTGGACTCTTTCTTACACATGGATCAACTCTTGTTATGGATGTTTATGCTGTAGGTCAAGATGTATTAGAGGGTAAAACTGATGAGCTTAGCAAAAGAGGGCAAGAGATTTTATCGACTGTTGTTTACATCGCGTCAGCTTACTACGGCACCTCAATTTTCCTAACAGCATCGCTTTTACTTCAAGCATTCAAAGAGTTCCAGGAGGCTCTAGCTGAGTATAAAGAAGGACGTTACCTTGAAACGGCTGGGAAGATCTTTATGGGGCTGATCCGTTCTGTTAGAGCGCAAGCAGAAGCCCGTCAATTCTACCGCGAGAAGTTTGGGAAAGATATGACCCAGTCAGATTGGGATCGAGTTATGGAAGAGTTGAAAGAGCGCATTCAAGACCAAAAAGAACCTGAAACTGAGGAACTTCATCAAACATTCATCACTCAAAGGGCATGGGAGCTCATTAAGTCCAGCCTCTCTAATAAATCAGATTTAGAGGCAATTCTAGACGAGCACAATTTCAGAAGAGAAATTAGAGGAATTAAGCTGAATGAGACATTCTTTAATTGGATGACTCTTCGTAACGTCAATTTCATTAATTGTAAAATTAATGGGGCACGCTTTTCGAATGGAACTATAGAGAATGTCCGCTTTGACCAGTGTATGATGAAAGAAGCTGAGTTTGTCGAGACGACGCTCAAAAATGTTTGGATGTTTGGTTGTGATTTGTCTCGTGCTAGCTTTTTCCAAGCAAAGATGCACCATTGTGCCATTTTAAGCTCTGACTTAAGTCGCGCGATGTTTAACGATAGTGGTCTAGAAGGTTTGCAGATCATCGCATCCAAGCTTTTTGGAGCAAATTTTTTAGGTGCAGAAGTTCAGGACTCGCTGATTAAGACTTGTGATCTCACAGATGTTTTACTTGCTGATGCAAAAGCTAAATTTACTTATCAAGGCTGCACAGCAAACCGTTTCACCAGACCTGTGATTGCTCTAGGATGGCACTTCACTTCCCACTCTTGGGCCTGTGATGTCAGTGAGGCTCTTGAAGACCAAGAAGCTCTTGTTTTGAAAAACCCCTTTCATTTGCCAGGACTTGAAAGTGATTTTTTATTTGAAGAAGTGAAAGCGGGAATAGAAGCTTATGAAGCAAAGAGGGAAAGTATTCCTCAGCATCTGATGCGAAATGGTCCATGGGGAGCAGAGACACAAAAAATCTTCGAACGAGCTCGGTTTATTGGTCAGTATGCCGATGGTGTGATCATCCCAGGAGGAGCTGATGTCGAACAAGAATTTTACCTTCCTAATGTTACGCTCATAGAAGAGGATTACCGAAAAAGTATGATGGAATATGCTTTGATTCATGAATTTGTCACAAGAAGCAAGCCGCTTATGGGAATTTGCCGGGGAGCACAAATTTCCAACACCTATTTTCCTGGTGGAACCATTAAAGATGTTGATGATCAATTTGGAGTACAAAGACTCACATTTGAACCTACATTAGCTGGAGAGAAGTTTAAGCAGCTTTTTGGTCCTGAACTTTCTGGTTCTTCTGCCCATTCACAAGCTGTGGATCAAGTTGGAGAAGGACTAGAAGTTGCTCTTAGAGTGGGTGATGTCATCAAGGCGCTCCTCAGTCATGATGGGAACGTATTACTCACACAGTTTCACCCCGAGCACTACAGGGAAGGTGTAAAAATCGACGAGGCGCTTCAAAGTGGTAATCCCGAAATGATCAATAAATTGGCCTATTACAGCCTTTGGCAAATGGATGAAAAAGGAGAAAATATTCTTCCAACTTTTCGCTATACGGAAGACAGGCAGTTAGAAATTGATCGAGGAGCACTTGAGCACTGGATTCGCCGGCTGGAAAATGCCATGAATGCAACAGTCAGGGGATTCACTCAGTTAAGAGAGAATAATAAGTTAATTGCTTTCTTTTTGGAAAAGACAAAGAAGATGCAAGAAGCAGCACCTGCAGCTTAGAGACTTTCTCTAATCTAAAATTTATTTAAATTTTTCAATATTTTCTAAAGAAATTTTACTGAGGAGAATGTAGGCAACTTATGAGAGTTGTCAAATTCGAGCAGAAAAATGAATTAGAAAAGAGAAAAAAGATAAGAATTTTAGGTTCAGAGATGATCTCTTAGATTGAATTAAACGCGGCGCTTCCAGCCTTCGGCTGTGAGAAAGCGGTTTTTTGGAATCTTGATAATCACCCGTTTCTTTTTAGGAAGCTCGGGGACTTGGATTTGAACTTGAGTCTTAGCGGCAACTGTTTTTTTAGGTGTAGTAACTTTCTTTTTAGGTGCTACCTTCTTTTTGGGGACGACAACCTTTTTTTTCGTCGCTACTTTCTTTTTTGGAACGGCAACCTTTTTCTTTTTGACAACTTTTTTCTTGGCAGGTGCTTTCTTGACAACCCGCTTTTTAGGTGCCGCTTTTTTTCGAGCGGGAGCTTTCTTCTTAGCAACTTTTTTCTTGGGAGCGACTTTTTTGCGGGTCGCCACTTTCTTGCGAGAGGTTACTTTTTTCCGAGTGGCCGTTTTCTTGCGCACAGGGGCTTTTTTGGCCGCTGTTTTTTTACGTCTCACAGGGGCAGCCTTCTTACGCTTAACTGTTTTAGTTGCTTTTTTGCGTTTAAATAACTTCTTTAAAACCATTTTGAAAAATAATTTCGTTTAATTTGCAACAATCATAGTTTTATTTGTTGTTAATTTCAAGGTTTGAATAGGTTAAATAAATATTTTGATAAAGAATCAAAAGTAAAAAATATCTTCAAAAAATAAAATAATTAGGAGACTTGCTCATCAATAGATGGCGTTGAGCTTACGTCTAGTCTTTGATGATAACGAGCTACTTTCTCGTCGACCTTAGTTATTTCAGGCGAAGGAATATCGACAGGAACATTGCGGTAGAATTTACAGGCATCGAGCTTATCTAAAAGGAGGGGAATAAAATTCGCAAAAGCCATACTGGTATCGACAATACCGTTAATTAAGTTAGCATTTGTGTTTGGGATAAACGTTCCAAACGTTGCGGCACTCGCACCAAGATATAGGATTTGTTGTACAAAACGAACATGCTGAATCACCTTCCACTTTTTGAGCTGTTCTTGTATGGCTGGCTTCTGCTCTTGAATTGCCTGAGTTTTCAAAATTTGTGTTAATCGAGTATGAACCACGTCTTGCTGGCATTGCTTTAACTTTTCAAGCTGCTTCTTAATTAAGCTGGGTTCAATAGAGACAACAGTTTCTTCGGGTCCAAAATCAGGATTGAGCAGGTTTAGAGTCAGAGATCGAAGCATTCCTCCTATCTAGTTGATAAGAGGAATGCTGGGTGAGTTAAGGAGCTGTATACAAGGATCCTCTTAGAGAAAAAATTTAAGTTGGGTGAGTCCATAACTATAATTTAAGCTGCGGAATTGTGAGTGTTTCATCAAAGAAGTTAGGAGTATCTGCTTGAGAAATTCCTCTGCCTACAGTTGTTTGGAATGAATCCTGTAATTCTTTAAAACGAATTGCAACAGCGTCGTTAATTTTTTTGATATTAAGCTGCCCAGTTTCAAAGGAAAAAACAGCGTTTTCCCCTTCAACAGGAAGTTTTATACGGCCAGCTTGTTGAGGAACAGATTCATTCCCTTTTTTAATTATTTGTACTTCGATCCATTTCCCTTGATTAGAGTAGTCTCCAGAAGATAAAGTCCAACTAATATCAGAAAAGACAGTTCCATCATTTATTAGACTGATTACTTTAAGACAGACTATATCAAGATTAAGTGAGCCTTGAAGTAGTTCTTTCGAAGAATGCTGATCCCCCGAATACCAAACCTTCATTTCTAATGCATTAAATGAAAGTTCGTCTTTAGATTCGTTATAAACCAAGTTGCTTATTTTCATATCGCATAGGTCTACTTCAATTTTCTGAATAAGATATTGGTGATTTTGGCTGAGCCAAGATGTTGCACTTGTCATGATTATCCCTCACATAAAAATAAATGGCAGAAATAATCGTGAAGTAATAGACCGTTTAAAGTCAATTATTGAGTTTAAATACTCGTTTTCTGATGAATTTTAATTCAAAGCCTCTATTTTATATTTGAGAATGTGAGCGAGCCGTTTATTGCGTCAAAATGGATCCAGTCTCCTTCTCGAATTGTCTCTTCAATAATCAAGGCATTCGCAATCAGAGACATCATTTCCTGTTCAATGAGATTACGCAAAGGGCGAGCTCCATAGGCTGGATTAAACCCTTTGTCTGTGATGTATTGCGTCACTTTTTGATCCCAAGAAACTGTAATCGAAAAAAGTTCTGCGACATGATCTCGAAGTTTTTCAAGATGCGAATTTGCAATCTCTTCAATGATAGCTTTATTGTCTAGCGGCTGAAACTTTAAGATGGAATCGATGCGGTTTCTGAATTCAGGTCTAAACCTTGCTCGAATGGCATCTTCGATATCTTTGCTGTGATCTCTTCCTGGACAGTCGTAGGTTTCACTGCCTAAATTGGAGGTCATGATAAATACAGCTTCTTTACAACTGACTGTTGTTCCTTGACCATCTGTAATCCGACCATCATCAAAAATCTGCAGAAATAAATCTGCAATCATGGGATTGGCTTTTTCAAATTCGTCGAGTAAGACGATTGTATAAGGAGTTCTTTTGAGCTGTTCTGTTAACTTTCCTCCTTCTTCATAGCCAACATATCCTGGAGGAGCTCCGATGAGGCGTGTGTGGTCAACATCCCCTTGGAACTCTGACATGTCAAACCGGATCATGCGGTTTTCATCTCCAAAAAGAACTTCTGCTAAAGCTTTTGCAAGTTCAGTTTTACCAACTCCTGTAGGCCCAACAAATAAAAAGACTCCGCGAGGTCTATTGGGTCCATTAAGACCTAAACGTGAGCGTCTAATTGTGTCCGAGACAACTTTGAGTACTTCGCTTTGACCTTTGACACGTGTTTCTAAACGAGACTCTAATGTTCTTAACAGCTCTCGTTCATCGGAAATCACTTTTGAAATAGGAATGCCTGATAAATCGGCAATCACTTCAGAAATAAAGGTTTTGTCAACCGTATGTACATAAGCAGAATCTGTCATATCCAAGCGGCTTAAGCAAGCCCGTTTTTCACTTTCTAAGGCATCAATTTTTTTGCCAATCTGGATTGGGATCGAGGGATACTGTGCACCATCGACTTGATGGATCAAGATGTGCAAAAGCTGAATCTTGGCTTCAATAGACTGGAGGGTTTGTAAGAGATCAAACTCTAGGTCAGAATGGCTTTGAAAGTTGTGTATTTCAGCTTCTTTTTCTGCGATCTGCTCAGATAAGATTTGAGCTTGCCGTTGATTAGAATAGATGGCGATCGCATGACTTTGTTTCAGCTCTCTTAACTCGTCTTCAAGGAGTTGAATCTTGATCGGCCCAAACTCCTCTTGCTTATAAATGCGAAGGACACATTCAATGAGCACTGCCATCGGCGATTCTGGAAGGATCGCTGATGGAAGATAGCGGTTGGTTGTTTGAATGAGATGTTCGAGTGCTTCGATGCTAACATTCACCTGATAGTGAAAGTGCAAGAACTTAGCTAACTTCTCTAGGACTTTAAACGTGGCACCATTACTCATTTCTTTCAAAGGGATTTGGGAGAATTGGTGGCGGATAGAAGGAGAAGCTTCTAAGAGTTTATAGCCTTGATCAGATGCTGCAGCAATACAGGGGATTCCCAGGTTTAAGAGTTGATCTGAAAGAAAAAGAATATTATTCCTTTCGGATAAGGCACTTTCTATTGAATCTTGATAAAGCAAGTCAAAGTCATCAATAAATAAAATCACCTCATCTTTTAGAGAAACGAGTTCTTTTTGTACCTGTCTTAGGAGACTTGGGTTTTGGCGCATTTCAGAGAGGAATTTTGGAACATTTAGAGAGAGGATATGCTTATCTGCAATAGAAGCAGGAACCTTTCCTTCGGCGATTTCTCTGGCCAAAACTTTGACAAGAGCTGATTTACCAATTCCCTGACTTCCAGTAATCATCGGGTTACTGCGTTCTTTTTGATCGAATGTCAGTAGCAGTTTTTTGAGTTCAACCTCTCTTCCCGACATGCAAAAGTAGCTCCCATTGCCTGCTTTTTCGGTTAGGTCTTCGACAAAGGGTTTTAAAGCTGTTAGGTCTAAAGGTGCTATTTGTTTACTTGGGCATAAGGTTGGAGCGACAAGAAGTGTTTGGGCACTTGGACTTGGCTCAGCCCCCTTGATAAGCAATAAAGCACAAATATGATGGTCTTGGTAATATGTGGCTAAATCTAAAAGATAGTGCAAATGGGGATGTTTTTGGTCATAAGTTCCTCCCTGTTCTAAAGTCGAGCAGAGAATTTGATATTCATCATTTTTGATTTTAATTTCAGGGCAGGTTTTATCTAGCAAAACATCGACTAGAGTTTTACCTGAAGGGGTTTGTAGAGAGGGGTTAACTCCCTTTAGAATCAGGCGATGGGCGTCTGAGTAGTGCTTGTTTTCCACGTAGTGAATGTAGTGTTTGTGGAGCTCTATAGGGGCAAAGAAAGAAATTGCAACTCTATCAACGATAGGCACTGCCAGAAGAACAACACAAGCCATCGATTTGAGGGCTTCAAATAAATTTAAGTTAGAGAAACTTTTTTGCATTGAGGTCATTTGCCAGGCAAATTGCTCAGTGATTCGATCATCAATGCTCCATTCCGCATCAGAACTGACTTCTACATCATAGATAATTGCGTCGGAACTAACATCCTCATTTACTTCAATAGACATGTTTATCTAACCTAATTTAAAAAAAATTTCGAAAATTATAACTTACAATTGGTTATTTGTCGAGTACGACCCAATATAAATTCAAGATTGTGTTATACTTTGATCTCAAGACGGGAACGATGCATGAAATTTTTAAAGACAGAAGCTTTTGAAAAGCATTTGGAGGAGGCTCTACCTGAGCATCCGTCAGCTCTCTATGGGGTTGCGCTTGCCGATCCCTTTGAGAGGCAGTTTGTGATTGAACGATTGCTAAGACAAATGGGAGCTGAGGCGCAGTGGATGCGTGTGAGTGAAACCCCTCTTGCTGTTTTTACCGAAGAGCTCGATTCACCAAGCCTTTTTTCCTCAAAGCGTATTTTGGTTTATGATGAGGTGGATAAGCTCAAAAAAGGTGAGGCGATTGAAGAGGCTTTTCAAGCATTACCAGATGAGATGCATGTGATTTGTGCAGGAACCACTATTCGATTTTATGAGCCTTTGAAAAAGGATATGGTTTTGCTTGATCTTTCAAAAGAAAAGCCATGGGAACGCACCAGTCGTCTCAAGCGGTGGCTACTTCAAGAAGTTCAGCGAGGTGGAAAAACGTTAGCTGCAGATGCTGCTGCTTATCTTTCAGAATTTTGCAACTTAAACTTTGAAGCTCTCATGCAAGAGGTGCAAAAGTTGATCACTTATGTCGGTGACGCACCTGAAATTGATTTAAAGGCTGTGCAAGCCATTGCGACACTGCAAATCACTCAAAAAGGATGGCAACTTTCTGAAGCAATTGTTTGGGGAGGAGATATTCACTTTCCCACACTTCATCGCCTTGATGCTCAAGAGTTACACCTTTTCTTGGGCCAATTGCGCTATCAGATGCAGCTGGGACTCGTGATTTCTTCTTGTTTAGCAAGAAAGGAGCCACAGGTGATTCAACAAGAGTACCCCAAATTGCCAGCAAAGACACTCGATAAGTACATGCGACTGGCTCAGTCTTTTTCCCTTTCTTACTTTAGAGAAGGACTGAAAGATCTTTTTGAACTAGAAGTCCAGTCACGCATGAAAACAGCAAGTCTAACTCTGCTATTTGATCGCTTTATTGCCGGATTAAAAAGGAGAACAGCTCATGGTTAAAGGATTAGTGCTTCTTCCGAATGCTCTCGACCCATCACTTGATTCGAGTGGTTTTTTAACCCCTGTATTATCGGATGTTGTTCCTCTTCTTTCAGGCATCATTGCCGAAAGCGAAAAGGGAGCCCGCGCTTTTCTCAAACGATTTACTTATGAAGAGCCAAAAACCTTCCGAGATGTTCCCATCCATTTGTTAAATGAACACTCTTCTCCCGATGAAATCCAGGATCTTTTGAAGCTATTAAGACAAGGAGGAAGTTGGGGCCTGATTTCTGATTGTGGCTTGCCTGTTTTAGCAGACCCAGGAGCAAAGCTTGTTCGCTTGGCAAGACACGAAAAAATTCCCGTACAAGCTTATCCTGGCCCCTCATCGATTGTCTTAGCTTTGATGCTTTCTGGGCTTTCTGGACAAGCTTTTACCTTTCATGGGTATTTACCGAGACCTCCTGAGCCACTTAAGAAAAAGATTGGTCTCATTCAGCGTTTAACAGAGCAAACACATATTTTTATTGAAGCTCCTTATCGCACGGAAAAGCTCCTCCGAACACTTTTGGATGAACTGAGTGGGGAATTGACTTTATGCGTTGCATGGAACCTCACCCTTCCTGATCAAGAGGTAATTGTCAAAAAAGTCAAGGCATGGAAAAAGGGAGACTTACCTGATTTAAAGAAAAAACCGGCAGTGTTTGTTGTAGGAAGCGATGTTAAATCTCACAGATGATGAATGGAAAAACCGGCTAAGCCCCAAAGCTTACAAAGTTCTACGCAAGAAAGGAACAGAAAAGGCCTTTTCAGGTGAGTACTACGATCATCATGAAGAAGGCACCTATTGCTGTGGCGCATGCAATGCTCCTCTCTTTTCGTCACATGATAAATTTGATTCCGGGACAGGCTGGCCGAGTTATACACAACCGGTGACGGATGATGCGGTTTCTTATCAAGAGGATCGTTCTCTTTGGACAAAACGAGTTGAGGTGATTTGTAGCTGTTGCGGTTCTCACCTAGGACATGTCTTCGATGATGGCCCTCCTCCAACAGGAAAGCGCTACTGCATTAATTCCATAGCTCTACAGTTTAAACAATGATTCTTTCAGCAACAGTGTCGTAAAAAAGACGGCCCTGTTCTGTAAGTTGAATATGATGATTTGTTTGTCGTATCAATCCTTCTTCTTTCAGCTCTTCAAGGATAGGTTTTGCTGTCTCAGGAACTGGAAACGTTTGGGTGTCGACTCCTTGGTTTAAACGGAGATGAATCGCAAGCCTTTCATGAACATTTGCTGGGAAAGGAAGTTCTTCTTCAAAATCGACCGGAAGCTCCCCAATCTGCAACATTTCTCCATAGCGTTTAAGGTGGCAGACGTTACGAAACCGTTTTCCATCCCAGTAGCTAAATGCTGAAGGACCTAAGCCTAAAAAAGGACGTCCGGTCCAATAGCCTGTATTATGAATGGCTTCGAAACCCTTTTTTGCAAAAGCCGAAATCTCATAGCGGATTAAGCCAACAGGTTTAAGCTTTTCACAGGCCATTTTTAGCATCTGAACACTAGCTTCTGGAGAGGGAAGATGGGGGCGTAAAAGAGCTTCTTTTTTTGTGAAGACAGTATTTTTCTCAAATGTCAAGTTGTACAAAGAGAGATGCGTAATAGGAAGGGTTACAACTTGGTCTAATGTATTTTCCCAACTTTCAAGGGTTTGATGAGGAAGCTCATCCATCAAGTCAATGGTGATATTGGTGATTCCATCATCATAAATTGTCTGAACAGCTTCCAGAGCCGTTTGGCTACTATGATTTCTACCCAAAATTTTTAACAATGCATCATCAAGAGATTGGATGCCTAAGCTAAAGCGATTCACTCCCATTGCTTTGAATCGAGAAATAAGCTTTGGGGTAATCTGCTCGGGATTGGCTTCAACAGTGATTTCTACATGGGGACTTAAGTTTAATGTATGGGCCCGGTCTAAAATAGCTTCGATAGCATCGGGGTGAAGAGAGGGGGTACCGCCACCAAAATAAAGAGAGGGAATTTCTTGATTTTCAAAAAGGGGCAGGCGAAGCTCCCACTCTTTGACAAGAGCCTGTTGAAAGATTTTTTTGTCCTCCTCTCGATTGGGCAAGACAAAAAAATGACAATAGGGACATTTCTTTTGGCAAAAAGGAATATGGAAGTAAAGCGAGGTTACCACGAATCGGAATCAGGGTCTTCAAGAATCCCACGACGCCAGCGATTCTTATCGCTAAAAGGATCATCTTCCTCTTCGTCGTACATTGTTGATTCTCCGCTACCTTCATCAGAAATAGTTGTGCTTTCGGTGTCGTAAGACTCTGTTTCTAAATCGAGGCCAGCATCTGTCACCCCACTGTCTCCTTCCATTTCGATCCCAGGCATGGTATGAGGCTCTTGATAGGATTGACGGGATTGAGGATTTCTTTTGGGCACACTGTACTCTTCAGAATCCCCATTTTCCTTGAGAGCTCGGAGGCGATCTTTTTCTTCTTCGATTTTTTTGGCGATGGCATCAATTTCTCGCTGATGCTTTTCTAGATCTTTTTTGGGAACTAAACCGAGTTTAAGCCACTCAGAGAGATCTTGAAGCTCTATTTCTAATTTCTTTAATCTTTCGCTCTTCATCATAGGGATATCAAAATTTTGTAAATTCTTGAATAGGGTAGCAACTGCCTAAAAAAAAAGGAAGTCTATTTCCATCTGTTCTATAAAGTTGCCGCTTCTTTTTTCAAAGAAAAATTATTTGGTAGGCGAAAGAAAAGGGGTATGCTATACGAAAGTTTGGGGGTGGAAATCCATGGACGATCGCCGTTTTGAGTATGCGAACCTAGCTAACCTAACATTTATTGAGCAGCTTTATTCTCAGTACCTTGAGGATCCTTCTAAGGTCGATGCCTCATGGCAGCGCTTTTTTGAAGGAATGGCTTTTGGGGCACGACTACAAGGTCCTGAGGTAGCTCAAACTGGATCAGTGGCCCAAAGCCCTGATTTGCGCATTTTTAACCTTATAGAGGCTTACCGACTCTATGGGCATCGAGCGGCTCACGTTAATCCTATCGATCTTAATCCAACTCAACCTGGAGATGTGCCAGAACTTCAACTCGAAGCACTTGGATTTAATCAAAGTGAGCTATCTGAAACCTTTCCAACCTGTGGATTTTTACAACAAGAAACAGCTCCTCTGTCAAAAATCATTGAATCCCTACAAAAAACCTATTGTGGTTTTGTCGGTTTTGATTACATGGGAATGCAAATGCCCGTGATTGAGAAATTTATCCAAGATCAGGTTGAACCTAACTTTGCCTATTCCTTCTCACACGAAGAAAAACTTCGTTTACTTCATGAGCTCAATACCTCTGAAGTTTTTGAGTCATTTATTCATATGAAATATCCTGGACAAAAGCGTTTTTCTCTTGAAGGAGGGGAGACACTCATCCCGATCATGCATGAACTGATCGATGAAGGTGGAGAAGAAGGCGTTCAGGCTCTTGTCATTGGCATGGCGCACCGTGGTCGGCTCAATGTTCTTGCTAATATTTTGCGGAAGTCGTACTCAACAATTTTTCATGAGTTTGAAAGTACATATGTTCCTGATTCATTTGAAGGAACAGGTGATGTGAAGTATCACAAAGGATTTACTGCTGATATTCAAACGACAAAGGGGAAAGATGTGAGCTTGTATTTGGCTGCAAACCCCAGTCATCTTGAATCGGTTGATCCTGTTGTAGAAGGGCAAGTGCGCGCGCGCCAAGAACAAGATGCTGATGGTAAAACGCATACAATTGTCCCTATTTTAATTCATGGAGATGCAGCGATTTCAGGTCAGGGTGTGGTGTATGAAACGATTCAGTTTTGTCAAGTTCCCGGCTATGCAACAGGTGGTACCATTCATATTGTGATCAATAACCAAGTTGGGTTCACGGCTGAACCTGTTGAGTCTCGTTCAACTCGCTACTGCACCGATATAGCAAAGTCTTTTGGAGCTCCTGTCTTTCATTTAAATGCAGAAAATCCAGAAAGCTGTGTTGCTGCCGCTCGCTTAGCCATGCGCATCCGCCAACGTTTTCATTGTGATGTCTTTATTGAAATCAATTGCTACCGAAAATATGGACATAATGAAACCGATGAGCCAGGTTTTACGCAACCGCTCATCTATCAAATGATTCGGGATCGAAAAAACATCCGAGATCTCTACCGTGACTTTCTTGTTGCAGAGGGAAGCTTGTCAAAAGAAGAGGCTCAAGCGTTCGAAGATGAGTTCAAAGATACCCTAGAAATGGAGCTGAATGAGACGAAGGAGCTAGCTAAAGAAAAACGAGAAGTTAAGCTTCCTGAAGAAAAGAAGCCTTCACCTCTTTTAGAAGAAACTCCGACAGGAGTTTCTCTTTCACGTTTAAAAGAGCTCACACAAAAGTTTTGCAGTATTCCAAGTGATTTTAAGCTTCATCCTAAAGTGAAGCGGATCTTTGAAGATAGGCTTCATATGATCGAAGGAGATCCGAAAGCGGCAACAATTGATTGGGGAATGGCAGAGTATTTAGCTTACGCGACCTTATTAACTGAAGGCATCCATATCCGCTTATCTGGTCAGGATAGTGGACGGGGGACGTTTTCTCATCGCCATGCTATTCTAACAGATCAAACGACCCAACAGCGACACTATCCTCTCAAGCAGCTCAGTGAGGCACAAGCGTCTTTTGACGTTTACAATTCACCTCTTTCTGAATATGCCGTTATGGGCTTTGAATATGGATACAGTCTTAGTTATGAAAAATCGCTAGTGGTTTGGGAAGCTCAATTTGGAGACTTTGCTAATGGAGCGCAGATTACAATTGATCAATACGTTGTGAGTGCAGAACAAAAATGGGGCAATCACTCTTCTCTGACGCTGCTCTTACCACATGGCTATGAAGGGATGGGGCCTGAGCACTCATCTGCACGTATTGAACGCTTTTTACAACTTGCAGCAAACGATAGCATCTATGTTGTTGTTCCTTCTTGTGCATCACAATTTTATCATGCGCTCAGGCGCCAAGGAATCAGCCAGCTGAAAAAACCTCTGATGCTTTTTTCTCCTAAAGGGCTTCTCCGTTTTCCTCCTTCAGCAAGCCCTCCTGAGTCTATTGCTGAAGGGACCACATTTCAAGAAGTGATTGATGATCCGAATCCTCCAAATAAAGCGAATAAAATTCTCTTTTGTGCAGGTAAAGTTTTTTATGATCTTGTTAATGAAAGAGAGAAAAGAGGAGCTTCAGATGTTGCCATTATCCGGATTGAGCAACTCTATCCTTTCCATGGAGAAGAGGTTCAAGCCATTCTCAAGCGCTACAAAGGATTTTCGACTTGTTATTGGGTGCAAGAAGAACATGAAAATATGGGAGCTTGGGAGTATATTCGTCACCATTTACAAAAGCTTCTTCCCGAAAAAATTGAATTACGGTATGTCGGAAGAGTTAGAAGTGCATCCCCTTCAGCAGGATCGGGTGCCCTTCATAAGTTTGAGCTTGCCAAATTTTTAAACGAGGCTTTTGATTAGGAATGGTAGTAGAGATTAAAGTTCCAGCAGCCGGGGAATCTGTGACAGAAGCAGTTGTTGCTTCTATCATGAAAGAAAGTGGATCTTACGTTGAAAAAGACGAAGAAATCCTCGAGCTTGAAACTGACAAAGTGAACCAAGTCGTTCACGCTCCAGAAGCTGGCGTGTTAACTCTCACAGTCAAAGTCGATGATACCGTGACGATCGATCAGGTGATAGGAACCATTGACCCTTCGGGAAAAGCTGGAGCGCCGCCTTCCGCGCCAGAGAAAAAAGCTCCAGAGAAAGCTCCACCTCCACCTTCCACGCCACCTCCAACTAAAGATGAGGGGGCGAGACGGACACCTCAATCTTATGTGGCTTCACTTGGGCAAGAAAAACCTTCCACACCAGCGCCTACAGCACCTCCTGCAGCTCCGAAAGCACCCGTGCCTGTCAAACAAGATGGAACCCAAACTCGTAAACGGATGAGTGGCTTGCGACGCACTATTGCCAAACGCCTTGTTGAAGTGAAAAACAATACAGCCATGCTGACCACCTTTAACGAAGTTGATATGTCTGCAGTCATGGAACTTCGCGCACGTGAAAAAGATGCCTTTTTAGCCAAGCATGGAGTGAAACTTGGCTTCATGTCCTTTTTTGTTAAAGCTTGCGTTGCAGCGCTAAAAGATCTTCCCGACGTCCATGCCTTTCTCGATGGTGATGAAATTGTTTTCAATCATGCTTTTGATATCGGGATCTCTGTTTCGACAGACAAAGGTTTGATGGTCCCTGTTGTTCGCGACTGTGAAAAGCTTTCCTTTGCAGGAGTTGAACAGGCAATTCAAGACTATGCAAAAAAAGCGCGCGAAGGAGCGATTAGTATTGATGACTTGCAAGGAGGCAGCTTTACCATTACCAATGGCGGAGTATTTGGTTCGATGCTCTCTACACCAATTTTGAATCCTCCTCAAAGTGCCATACTCGGCATGCACAACATTGTTAAAAGGGCCGTAGTCATCAATGATGAAATCGTCATTCGTCCCATGATGTATCTTGCTCTTAGTTATGACCACAGAATTGTTGATGGAAAAGAAGCTGTGACATTTCTTGTTAAAGTGAAAGAACTTCTTGAGAAACCTGACCGCTTACTACTGGATTTTTAGGAGCAAGATCGATGGCTGAAACATATGATGTCGTTGTGATTGGATCTGGGCCAGGTGGCTATGTTGCAGCCATTCGAGCAGCTCAACTCGGGCTCAAAACTGCCTGCATCGAAAAAGACGCCACACTTGGGGGGACTTGTCTCAATGTCGGATGTATTCCCTCGAAATCTCTCTTACAATCCTCAGAACTTTACTCGCAAATTCTCCACCATTCTAAAGAGCATGGAATTGAGGCCTCAGCAACAGTTGACTTTGCTCAAATGATGAAGCGAAAAAATCAAGTTGTGGCGGGATTTAATCAGGGAATTCAAGGCCTTTTTAAGAAAAACAAAATCACCCATATCAAAGGAAAAGCGACCTTTACCTCTCCAACTCAAGTCTTGGTTGAAGGAAAAGAGGTTTCTGCTAAAAACTTCATTCTCGCGACAGGATCAGAGCCCACGCCTCTGCCATTCTTACCATTTGATGAAAAGCGGGTACTCTCCTCTACAGGAGCTCTTGCTTTAGACAAGATTCCCAAAAAGATGGTTGTTGTCGGCGCTGGGATTATCGGTGTTGAACTGGGCTCAGTTTACAGTCGCCTAGGGGCAGAAGTAGTCTTCGTTGAGTTTCTCGATAAGGTCTGTGCGACACTTGATTCGAGCCTATCAAAAGGGCTAGAACAAGCCTTAACAAAACAGGGGATGAGCTTCCAACTTTCGACAAAAGTGACCTCCGCGGATGTCTCTGCGAAAGGGGTGGCTCTAACTGTGGAAACAAGTGATCAAAAGACAGCTCAGATTACAGGTGATATCGCTCTTGTCTCGATTGGACGTCGTCCCTATACGGAGGGACTTGGCCTAGATAAAATTGGAATTGAGACCGATAAGAGGGGATTTCTCCCGATTGATACCAATTTCCGTACGGTGCAGCCCCATATCTACGCTATCGGAGATATTGTCGATGGCCCCATGCTGGCTCATAAAGCCTCAGAAGAGGGCTACGTTGTTGCTGAAATCCTGGCTGGACAAAGCCCTCATATCGAGTACATCACCATTCCAAGTGTTGTCTACACCCATCCCGAGGTTGGTGCCGTTGGTCTCACCGAGTCGGAAGCCAAAGCCATGAATCTTTCTGTTAAAACAGGGCAATTTCCTCTTAAAGCGAACTCTAGAGCACGTTGTAGCGGGGAAGATGAAGGGTTTGTCAAAATGATTGCAGATAGCAAAACGGGGACAATTTTAGGGGTTCATATTTTGTCAGCTCATGCAGGAGAACTCATCGCAGAGGCCACTCTTGCAATTGAACAGCGCGTAACAGCCTTTGAGCTTGGAAATGTGTGTCATGCTCATCCCACTTTATCTGAAGCCTTAAAAGAAGCCGCTCTTGCGATCAGCAAAAAAGCCATCCATATATAAAAAAAACCCGCGGGAGAGGCCCGCAGGTTTATAAGATGAATTGATGGTAATCAATTACGGATTATTTACTGTCTTTTTCGCCGTCAGCTTTACCACTTCCGTCAACAGAAGCAGTTTCTTTTTTCAGAATGCCGAGAGCTTGACGAAGTTCTTTGATAGCTCCGTCTGAGTCGGTAAATGTCTTAACAAGACGCTGTTTGATAAGAGCTGTATTAGCATTTCTTTCATCATCAGTTACGCCAGTAGGCTGTCTGTTCACAACGTAAGCATTAGAACCAACTTGTGTTTTAGCAGTTGCTAATTGGTTTGTTAACTGTACAACGCGCTCTTCAGCTCTTTGGTGAGCTTCAATAGCATCTTTATGCTTTTGTACAGCTTGGTCGTACGCTGAGCCACCTCTCCAGAACGATTTAACGTGTCTGTCAGCAGCTTCAATATCACTTTGTCGATCTGAGACAGCTTGCTGAGCATTTCTTAAATCTCCTTGAAGTGCAGTTGTATCTTTAGACGCATTTGCAATCTTAAGTTCAGCGAAGACAGCAGGCAATAAACCTTTGTCATGCAAGCTATCCATAAGTGCTGCAGCAAGTGTTGGAGATCCTGGAGTTTGGTCTTTACCTGAACCAACAACAATTTTAAGAAGGTCAACGTAGTCTTCGGTTTTAAGCGCTTCAGCAGAACCAACTTCAGCTTCTGTGATAGCTGGCTTAACTTTAACACCAAGAATTTCAGTTTCGACTTTTCCTTCGAAAACTGTATCAACAAGACGTGTGTTATCTTGCTCAACTTTAGAGCTTCTATCTTCTGTTGGCTCTCCAACTTTGTGCTGAAGAAGATCTGCAATGTATTCGACATTTGCTTTAGCTTCATCTTCTTTTTCAGCAACGTAAGCAGCAAAGTTCTTATTAAGCTCTGATAAGAATTGAGTTGAGCTGTCAAGAGACTTTTGAACTTGAGGAGCGTTAGCTGCAAGAGCTTCGTTTCTAGCTTCAAGATCTTTTTTAGGAATACCAAACTGATCTGCAGTTTTTCCTTTAGCGAAATCACTAACACTTAAGAACTCAATTGCAGAAACAAGTTGAGCTTCACCTTTCTCGCTATTTCCAGCAAGAGCCATCAACTCGCCCTTACGGTCATTCAAGAAAGATTTCTTCAGCTTGTCGATATCACGAGCATCGCTAACGCGTTGCGCTGCAGCTTTGATCTCAGCATCTGCTTTAGGAGCAACTGCTGTAGAGTATTCCTTGCGAATCACTGCAACTTCAGCTTGAACGGCAGGCATTGTCAATGCTGCACTAACGTCATATTTACCTTCGCCTGTTTTTGGAACAGTGCCTTTACCTAGCAGTTCAACAACGCGAGCGGCTTCAACAATGATTTCAGTTTCGCGAGCAGCTAGAGAATCTTGAGCAGCACCGATATCAGCAATGCGTTGCGCTGTTGTTTTACCAGTAGGAGAAGCAACAGTTCCTACTTTTTGAGCGATGTCACGAGCAGCGATTTGTGCATTTCCTTTGTACCACTCTGCTTTTGAAGCAGCGATTGCAAAAGATTGCTCAGACTCACCACTTGATTCAACTTGAGAAAGGCCACCGTTTTTCGCAGCATCAGCTACAAATGCAGCATAAAGAGCACGGCGATCATCAGCAGAAAGTCCTTTAGCAACTTGGTCAATTGCTTCGTTAATTTTAACTAGAGACTGCTGGTAGTTTGCAACAGTATCTTGTCTTTCAGCTAGACCTTTTGTAGCAGATCCTTCAGATCCTAGAGACGTTGCATTGCGATGGTCGTTTGTCAGTTTTCCTGAAGATGAATCCTGTACAGTGTTATTGATACCGTGTAGGAATTTAACCTGTGCAGAGAAGTCTTGAGGATTACGAATTGTGTTACGCGCTGCATTCTGGTTGCGAACAGTATTAGCTTTCGTACCAGCCCAGATTCCTAGGCCACCAGCTGTTGCGATAAAAGCGAATACTTCAAGAACTTTTAATGCAGTACCCTTCCAACCTTCAACATTATTATCAAATGTGTCAGTGAAGCTGTAGTCAGTATAAAGCCGCTCTCTAGCACCATCAAGTTGCGTTTTATTAACGCTGAATTGATCCATGATAGAATCGACTTTAACATTTGTATCTAGAGCAGGTGCTCTTGTTACTGTTCCAGTCATGTTTTTATATTCTCCATTTAAAAAAGATTATAATCTTAATAGGTGTTTTTTAATTTTTGCAGTTTAATTATATTAAAATTTAACATTTTATTTCAACAGTTTAGTTAAATTAAACATAATAAATAAATTTTTCGTAATTTGTTTTACTTCTTCTATCCCGTAATTGAGAATTAATTATAACATATTTTGACTATTTAATTTATTATTAAAATTTAATTTATTTTGTATTTGTAAAATTAAAAATTTAAATAATAACAAAACCTCATATTTAAAATTTGAATTCATGTTTTTTGGTAAAATTAAAAATTTTAATTTGCAACGCAATTTGTAAATAAAAATTTTATTATTACTTTTGGTTAAAAAGAATGGACTGTGGTGAACAGTCCATTCAGCTGACTCATTATGTGAGCCGGGAGAGAGGTGATTGATAATAAGCAACTTACAACAAGTCGCTCTCTGTTAAGGGGATAGCATTTTTACTTGAAAAAGGATCAAATGCTATTGCAGCCTCTGTTGAAGGAGGTAATATTATTGCCCCTTCCATGGCTTCTGCGATTCCCTTGATAGCTGCCTGAACCGGCATAAATGCCTTTACATTCTCAATATAGACATTCCTTGTGACCTTAGAGACGCTACCTGTACTTGCTCGCTCAAGGGTGGCAGCAAGCATTCGGTACTTGAATACAGCCTCTGACAGCTGCAGCTCAATTCGATTTGAGTTAAAGGCTGCCAAACGACTTTCTTGACCTGGAAAGAAGCGTCTATGCTGCCACTCTAGGAAGCGATATCCATCGACAAGTTCTCGTACCTGCTGCTTCCAATCAGCATCAGTGGGTCTTCCAGCAAGTGCGTCATTGAGCAGAGTTCCAAGGGCGATTTGATTGTCTTTGATTTTTTCTTCTAGCTCTTCAATACTCTTTGGAGCGTGCAGTCCGTCTAGTGCTGGAATCGCACGACTAAAAATTTCGTGACGTAGGGTTTCTTGGAGTCCCCATTGCTGGACATCCTGCTCTGGTGCGGTCAGTCGTTGCCTTTTACTAATATTGTCTTGAACGAGGGCCTTATATGCATGCAAATCCATTGTCACAGCTTTCCGTTCCTTAGCCACTTCGTGTTCGATAGGTTGGGCAAATAGCCCATCTTTTGGATCGACTCTGTCCCCACTAATCCGAGCAAAGGGAGTGAGATGTCCTTTGACATACGCATCAACTTTAAAGATTTCAGCTGGTGATTGAATGATCCGTTTGACAACCGAATCAATCAGGCTGACAAGAGCAGTAGATTTAAAGTCTCGCTCGACTTTCTCTTTTTTCCATGCTCGGGTTTTGACCTGTGGCACTTGAGTCACTTCTCGGCTCGCAGCATCAAAATACTTCACTTGGTCTTCAACGGGAAGGCCTGCAACTTCGCTTTGCAGAACGGCTACAGGTTTTTTGAGAGCTTCTAGGTATTTATGGTGGCTTTCATCGAAAGCGGCGACATTGCGCTGATACAGTCTTTGATCTTGGTCATCTCGCTTAACAAGAGTCAGGTTGTGACTAAAGTTGAATCCCATCATTGCCTTAGAAAATTCACTTTTTCCCACCAGGGGTAGCTGATTGTGAGAGTGTTTAAAAAGACTCCACCATCGGACAACTTTTCCCTCTGATTTTCTTGTATCAAGCTCTCTCTGCGATGTTGCAGTTGGAACTGGACTTGAAGAATGAGGGTGGGGGATACCAGAGCTTGGCAAAGCAGGACTTTTAAAAGGGCTTCGGCTAATTGTTACAAAGCCGCTTGCTTCTTCAGAGCCTTCTTTTTTAGTTGTTTCTGGAGCTGAAAATTGAAAGACTATTGGTTTATAGGGCTCAATCTTGGGGTAGCCAGTAAAAGGAACAGATAAATCCACCTTAGGATATAAGGGCTCATCTTTCTCTTTTACTACAGTTTCTTTTCTTCTGTCTGTCTGGGAAGAGTCTGTTCTCCCAGAACCTGTCATGTCGATGATAACGTCACCAGAAGAACCTAATTTCCCTTGTTCTGCTAGATCTGCTTTTTCAAAAGATTCTTCTGCTTCCCCTGACTTGTCCCCAGATAAGTATGTCCAGTCATAGGCAAAGGGATTAATATATGATAAGGGCCCCGTCCAAAAGTCCACCATGATCATTCTCCTAAAAAAACCTTTTACTTTACGATTCACCTTTAAACAAATATTTAAACCGAATTTAAAGATGAATGTGTTTTATTAATCTAACTGCCTAAAATAATAATAAAATTCGTAAATAATTTCAATTTAAATTGACCTGTTTTATTAATTAATAGTAATAGAAAATCCTTTTTATATATACTTATGAGGGTGTTTTTATATAAATCGAATTTTATGTTTTACAAACAATGTAGATTCAATTTTAAAGTCGTTACTACTTTAATTTTTCATATGTTTTCATTTAATTTTTAATTGACAAACAAATCTTATAACTGTAAGTCTTTGAAAAAGAACTATTTATATTATTAAATAAAATTGAATTTTAATTTATTTATTAATTACAAATTGAAAGGTTTTTTCTTTGTGAAATACTATGAATCACTCTATAATGAAGGGTATAGTTGAAAGAACTTATTTTAATAAAGCTCTAATAGGAGGCTTTCACTATGGATAAAACCATTAATAAGGACGAACTTGTCCGTTTAGTTGCTAAGCAAGAAAGCAAAATAGATATGCTTGAAGCAGAGTTAACTTATTTAAATCGTTTGCTTGTTAATGTTGGATTTCCCGAGGGGATTGAAACATTAAAAGCGACTGCAGAAGAACTTTTGCAGGATACGAGCGAGAATGTTCGATCGAACCCGCAAACGGGTTTCTAAGTGAAAGGCGGGTTTCGACCCGCCTTTTTTTTGCTTTATCAAGCTTGATTTTTTCCCCTCATTTCTTTTAAATTAACACATGAAAATACAGGATAGGTTATGGCAAAACTAATCTTTAACGAAGAAGAAGAAATCGAACTCGAAGAAGAAGCTCCGATCAAACCCCATTGTGAAGAAGCTGGTATTCCCTTTGCTTGTGAAGAGGGTGTTTGTGGAACTTGCGTGATTGAAGTAGAAGAAGGAATGGACAATCTTTCAGAGTTTACTCAAGAGGAGCTTGACTTCCTCGGTGAGCAGGATTCCGAGCGCCTGGCTTGCCAATGCAAGATCAAAGGTGGCTGCGTCAAAATTAAATATTAGAGGAAACGAGTGACAGAGAAAGAAAAGCCGCGTATTGCGCGAGACATGACCATTGATGACATCTTTACTAACTACCCTGAAAAAGGGCAGCGGCTGGCTCAAGAAATGACCAATGCAGGGCTTCATTGTGTGGGTTGCCAAGCGGCAACTTGGGAGACTCTTGAAGTGGGCATGCTTGGGCATGGGTTCGAAGACGAAGCGATCGACGCTCTTATTTGCCGTTTAAACGAGATTATTGAAGAAGAGGTGGATCCTACCACCATTACCTTCACAAAACGAGCAGCTGAGCGCTTTAAAACGATTCTTGAGCAGGATGGCAAACAAGGCTGGGCTCTTCGCTTTGCAGATAAGCCCGGTGGCTGTGGTGGGTTCGAATATGTCTTGGACTTTTCCGAGAAAGCCGCAGAAGAAGATACCATCTTCACTTCACATGACGTTGAGATTCATGTGAAGACGAAAATGCTTCCCCGTCTTCTTGGCTGTGAAATTGATTATCTAGAAGGACTCATGGGAGCAGGTTTCAAAGTTACCAACCCCAATGTCAAAGGCTCTTGTAGCTGTGGTAACTCCCAGAGCTACTAACCTCTTAAATGACACACCCCTTAGCAGCTAAACTTGATAGGATAAAGTGTAGTGCATTTGCCTGAATTGTTTGATTGCTTCCTTCATATGCTTTAACTAAACCTACGCGGAATTTGAGTGCGTACCTTTGTAGGTCGTTGTCCAGATGTTGATCGTTCGTTAGCTTATCGAGTATTGTATTATAAAGGGCTTTCTTTTGATCGAGAGGTAAAGCACTAAAAGCTCGAGCTTCTGCATGTTCATCTACTATAGCAGTTGTCAGTCGTTGTTCTGCGCGATCCCATATATCAGTATGAGGTGCTAATTGGTTTAATACTAAATATCCAGCAGTGGTTTGAGTAGTGAAGTGGTCACCTTTTTTATCAAGAGCATTATCACGAGGTGCATTTTCTGTGTTGATTTTCCTAAGAGCTTTTTTTGCACCATCAGTTAATTTATCAACTGTACCATCTAACCAGGCATGAGCATCGATCAAATCTTGTTTGGCGAAGCTATTGTAACCCGTTAAATCAGCACTAATAGTTGGAATGGATAACACTCTCTCTTGTCTTTGTAAAGCTGCTTTCATTTCAGCGAGCTGTTGAAGCGGTGCTTGATCAAGTGCTCTTGGTCTAACGTATTTGAGGGCAAACTTTTCACCATTTTCTAGAGCTCTTGCTGTTGGGTTTTCAAGCCAATCAAGAGCACCTCGGATATCTTCTGCTTTATGACCTGTTTTTAACCAGGTATCATAAGGGGATGATGCTGAGTCTGAAATTCCTCTCGTTTCATCCATAGCCATATGGAAATAAGTAATATTTTGTAGTTTGCTGCTTGCTTCTTCAAGTTCAGTTTGAGTTGCTGGAAGAGCATTACCTAATAGTCTGATAGCATAGACAGCTTCTTTAGTCAGTTGGTCTGCAGTTTTTGTGCCTTTAAGCCAGTCACGAGCAAGTTCAAAATGTGCTGCTTGAGGTGCCCAGGAGGTATATCCACCCGTAGTGTTTAAGGAGTCGAAAGCTTCTCCTCCAGTGAATAAGGTTCCAAATTGTGTGTCAAATTCGGCTTGCTTTTTGGCTAGCTTGTATTCATTAAGCTTAGCAGCTAGGAGGTTGCTTTTCTCTAGAGGTGTATCGTCAACATGGGCATTCAGTGGATTAAAGACTCCGGTTTCCTCTGCAGCTTGTCTAAGGGCTAAAACTCTTGGATCATCTTCATGTAATGTGCTAATATCAGGATCTCCTGTTAGCAAGAGCTCATGTGCCGCTTGATAGTTAGCTGCTGTAGCATTGCCGGCAAAAGTATTATATGGCGCTGTGCCTGTATTAACAAGGGCAACTTGTGTTTCAACTTTTGGGATTGACGCTTCTGCACAAAGAACTTCAGCTCCTTTTTTCCTTAAGAATGTCGTTAGGCTATCATATAACTCTGTATTAGTAGCACCATACTTTTTTGGAGCCTCCCATGTAGAGATAGCTTTGAGTTCATTATCTGTAAAACTAGTTACATCAAGAGGATCAGCTGTGAGCATTCTATAAGCTGAAGCATAATCTGAACCAGTTATAGCTGGATCTGTTTTGCGTTGTAAAGCAAGTTCAGTTACGAGGTCAAGCTTGTCTCTTGCTGAAGTTTGTTCAAGCATTTTATCCATCAAGTCTAATGATCTGTGAACTTGAGCCTGTTCTTTTTCTAGCTGTTGTTTTGGTGATGTACCACTTAAATAACCCGACCTGATACTGTTTGTGGCTCCAGCTATTTCTCCTGGAAGATCTCTTTTTCGACCTTCTAATCGATTTTTTTCATCGCAAAATGTATCAAAATCTTCTAGGTATAGTTTTTGCATGGAAAGAATTCCAATGCGTTCTTCAAGAGCTTTCAGTACAGGGTCTGGTTTGGGGCTATCTTTATCAAAGCCAGGAACTGGAGTTCCAGTTGCAAGTTCTAACTCTTCTGCAACCTCTTTAAGATAACTTTCCAGTTGACGATTTGCTTTATTAACAACTTCTGCGTTGTGTGTGAGTCGAGTTGTTCCAGTATTGTCATTAATGACCTTCTGAAGATCTTTAATCTCGGTGATAGCTTCATGATTACTTCTTAAAGCATAATTAATGTCACCTATGCTCTCAAGCTTTCTGCTTTTCAAGACCTCTGTAGCATTAAGTTCAGAGCCTGCTTCAGTTCTTAAGAACGATAGAAGGTTTACTAACTGTTGTTGGTCGGTTCCTGTGGTGATAGCTTCAGCCACTTTCCAATTTGAAATGGCTTTGATTTCTGCATCCGAGAAGGCTGTTGGAGGAGCAGCGCTAACGATTTTGTTGAAAGCGCTTAAATAGTCAGCTGCTGTAACAGGGGGATCTCCGACATCCTTAAGCATAATTGGTGCTAAAAGACCTAACCGTCCTTTTGCTGAGGCCCAATCGTCTAGGACTGCAAGCTTTGCATGTACTTCTCGTTGTTTCTTCATAAGCAACTGTTTTGGAGGCTTACCAGATAGGTGTCCTGATAAATAAGAATCGCTTGCAGTTCGGATTTCTTCAGGAAGAGCTCTAGCTCTTGTTTCTAATCGCCCTCTGTCAGCTAATAATGCTTGAGGATTTTTTCTAAACTCAATTTTTTGTGTGAAGTAATCTTTTTCAGCTTGTAATTGTTGAACGATAGCTTCTTTATCAGGTGTTACCGTTCTTGGAATTCCATGGTCTTCATTGATAGTAAGTAAGAGTTCTTGCAGCTCCTCTTTTTCTGTATCTGGTTCATACAACGAGTGATGATGGTCATACGTGTTAATCGTTTCAGAAAGAGATTCAATTTTTGCGAGTTGCTTAGTTACTTTGTCTAGATTTCTTTTATCTGCTTCATTTTCGGCTGAGTTTAAACTTTCAAAAATGACTTTTCCTGGCGTTGTTACAACTGTGGGAATCGGATGTGTTACTGAAGGACTGCTATGACTTCTATGAGTTGAATGACTAGAACCTACACCACTGCTATCGCGTGGAATGTCAATGACGACAACAGAATCAGCATCGATTTGGTTTTCACGCTTCATTTCGTACCAAGCTTCATTCACTTTAGTGATGAGCGTTGTAAAGGCATGTCCCGCGGTGAACTTCCCATGATCTTCGCCTCGTACGATAATAGCTTTGAAAATAGCTGTTGCGTAATCGGCTTCGCCTACGTGAGAGGCGGCATCTGTTTCTAACCAATCTTCTTTAGGAGAAGCTTCACTTGGGTTAAATGCTAAGTGAGCTGCTTTACTTAGCTCTTTCATTTCTGTTGCTAGATCATCCCCATGAAGAGAGAACTGATAGGATTCAACTGTTTTGGTAACGTATTTTTCAAGAGCCGTTTTGAAAAGCTCTTGGTGTGTGCTACTAGGTGATGCTTTATATGCTTCTTGGTAGAACTTTACGAATGTTTTGTCGCTTAGTTTTTTGAGCTCTTCTCGGGTTTCTGTGCGGTCTGCAGGTCTTTTTTTACCAAAATCAAGAATATCTTTTTGGTTTTTTGTGATTCCATCAGATGTTTTTCCACCTGAAGCTCCATGGTAACTTGTGTGGTCGATTCCACCTAGAAGCGTTTCTTTGTGGGAGACATCTTTGTCATCAAGAGATTCATCTTCTAATTTTACAATGTGGAAATCGTGCTTGTCTGCAAAGGAGGCTTGCTTACCCTCAGAGTTATGAGCACGGCCTTGAGCGGCAATGTTTGCTTGAGCCGCATCGTTAATTTCTTGAAGTTTTGTATCGGAAATCCCATCAAGCTCGTTACCAGGAACCCAATCACCATCTGTGTATTTAACTAAAATATACCGATCGACGATGCGGCCATCTTGCGTGACTGTCGCAATCTTCTTTGCTTTACCTTGATTGATAAGCTCTTGGTATTTAGCTAATTGAGTTTGGTTAGGTGACTTAGCTGATGGTAGACTAGAAGCCATGATTTCTCCGTATTCTTATTTATAGTTATCTTGATTATATCATTTTTTATAAAAAAATTGCTAATTATTATTAAATATAAAATTAATATAGTATTTATTTTTTATTAACTTGTGGGTCAATGACTTAAAAAAAAACTAGCTATTTATAAGAGATCTGGTAAGGTAAGCCTTAGAGACTTAGAGTTCTTGTGTTCTGTTAAACAACTTAAAATAAGTGAATTATGAGAAAAATTATCCCAGCTGTAAAAGAAAAGCTCCGAGCTGTCTTGATTTTTGGTCCTCCAGGCTCTGGAAAGGGGACGCAGGGTAAGTTTTTAAGCAGTGCTGGGAATCACTATCACCTCTCTTCAGGCGATATTTTTCGAGGGCTGTCTCCAGAGTCTCCTGCAGGGAAGGTCTATCATAGCTATGCCATTGAGGGTAAGCTGGTTCCGGACGAGATCACGATTGAGATCTGGCACCATTTTGTGATGGGGCTGATTGCGACCAATCGCTACTTTCCTGAAGAACAGCTCCTTTTGCTCGATGGGATTCCTCGGACGCAGCATCAGGCGGAGATTCTTGATGAACATGTGGAGATCGAAAAAATCATTCTTCTTGAGTCTAAGTCAAAAGACGTTCTTGTTCAAAGACTTAAGAGGAGAGCTCTCATAGAGCGACGTTTTGACGATACAGATGAGAAGGTGTTGAAGAAGCGGATGGAAATCTATGAGGAGGAGACCTTCCCTGTTCTTGCCCATTACTCTGAAAAGCAGGTAGTGCGGTTTGATGCCGAGATGCGCCCGCTGGAAGTTCTACGGGATATCCTCATTTCTCTTTGTGATACACTTTCTTAATGTTTTATTATCTTGATACTTAATTAAATATTTAATATAATAATAGAGCAGATCAACAGTTTCGCGTAATTTATTATTAATCTGTAAACAAAATATTTGAATTTTCTTTTATGGAGTTGAAAAATGGCGTCACAGATACCTCGTCTCAGCCAACGTCCTCAGGACAGGGGCTGGGGGCTTGCTGGCGCAGGCCGCCTGGTCTCAAACGTATTCCAGAGAAGCTACACATTTGTAGCTAATTTGGGCGGGTCGCTGGTGCCGTTTTTCTTCACACAGAACTTACCTAATCCTTCTGTTGGATTGAATGACGGCCCAGACGACTCCGTGTTGAAAAACCGTAGTCTTCACGTCAGAGATTCTAAAACATCTGATTTGAGACTTGTTACCGGTCTTGCTTCAGAAGAAGCTAGACCCGAAGAAACCTCTGATAAATCTCAAAAAATGGTCACGGATCATGTCGACAAGCAGACCATTCTAAAGAATGATCGGCTAGAGAACCCTGATTCCGAGACTCAGAAGCTGCTGGATACAGCGGTAAAAACAGATGCAGTTGCTCTAAAAGAAATGAAAGAACCTTGGTGGCTTGTTACAGGGCCTTCAGCGGAATTTATTTACTTTGCGAGTGACATTCCTAGCACCTATCGGATGGTCGATGGTTTAGTTGCTGCGATTCAGAATCAACCAACACCAACAGGAGACTCAGGTCTTGGAATATCATCAGGTGCAAGTATCCTTTCAGGTTACGTTGCTGGATGTCGAGGTTATGTTGAAAATAGAGAAGCAACCAAAATCAATGATTATTGGGGCAAGGTTTCTGGAAAGATAACAATGGTACGCGGAGCTTTTGAAACTGTGGGTGGCGCTGTTTTTATTCCTGTACGTGCACTTTCAATTGCTGCTGCTGAAACGAGTTCTAAGACTGTTGCTCAATCTGCACTCATTCTTGGAAACGTTGGCTCGGCGCTTTTTGGTGTGATGTATCTCTTGCTTGCTGCGCCTTGTGCGATTTCCATGGTGAAAGGGATTCGATTTAGTTCGAACTTAAAAAAAGCCATGAGTGATCCGGAGCTTACCACCAAGAGAGATCAAGTCAAAGCAGGGGTTGATTTTGTGATGGAACAGTTTGATTTGGTCCGATCAGATCGCAAAGAAATCGCAAAGCGTGTCACGGAAGATCCTAGTATTTGGGATGGTGAAAACGTGAAACCCATTGATATTAGTCCAGAAGATGAGCAGCTCTTATCTGATTATGATAAGGACTATATCAAAGGCTTTGTTGGCGCAGTTGGTAAAAAAAATGACTATGATGAGTTCACACAGGCTCAAATAGGTGAGCATGTGAAGCATGAATTTATCATGGAAAAAAAGCGTAAACAGGCTGAGCTTGGCCGCAAGGCTGGTTCTGAAACAGTTGCTCTTGTTAAAGAGGAAATAAGCAAACCTGCAGAAGAAAGACTTGCAAATCGTTTGCTTGATCCAGAAGATTTAACAGCCGTTGAAGATGCAGAGTCCTTTTTAGATAAAATCAAAGGCAATGCAAACTTCAACATCTGGTTTAATGCTGCGATTGTATTCTTTTGCGTTCTTGGTGCTGTAGCCTTCTTTGTCGGAATGGCTGGCTCAGGTGGCGCTCTTGGAATCGCGATTGCTGTGATTTGTGTTGTTGTTTCGCTTGGAATGCTTGCGATTGATGGATACAGTCTCTGGCAGGCTTACAAGCAAGGAGATCCTCAGTTCAAGGATAAAGCTGTGATGTCGCTCATGGGGCTTTTCATGACAACATCGCTCATTCTTGGAACGGTATTCTCTGGAGGTCTTGTTCCTCTGATTGCAGCAGGAGTGATCGGACTGATGTGGGCAGGCTTTGCTGGCTACAGCTATTACCGCTGGTCAAAGCAACCTCCTAAGGTCGATGACAAAACAGATGAGATTGCTCAGGAAAGGCTTCGAAAAGTCAGAGAAGAAGAAGCAAGGCGTCTGTTAGAACAGCCTAAAGAGAAACTAGCCTAAAAATAGTCCCCCCTATTACAAATAGGGGGGTATGTTTAATTCTGAATTACAAGATTTTCTCAACTTTATCGGTTCTGAAAAAGGGCTTTCGGTTCATACGATTGAAGCGTATGAAAGGGATCTCCGTTTATTTTTTTCATCGATTAAAGCCAAAAAAATTTCTCAGGTTGAGCGCAGTGACATCATTTCTTTTATGGAAAAAATGAAAAAAAAGGGATATGCATCAAGCAGCTTATATCGGAGCTTAATGGCGCTTAAAGTCTTTTTTCGTTTTTTAAAAAGAGAAGGGTGGATTGATGTCGACCCCACGTTTTTAATTGAGTCTCCCAAGCTATGGCAGCTTATTCCCGAAGTGATGACAGAAAAAGAAGTTGCTGCTCTTTTAACTCAGCCAGAAGAAGACTCTGAAATAGGTGCGCGGGATCGTGCGATTTTAGAGTTGCTTTATGCGACGGGGATCCGCGTATCTGAGCTTTGCAGCTTGAATGTGCATGATGTCGATGATCAGACAGTTTGTGTCAAAGGAAAGGGAGGAAAAGAGCGAGTTGTTCCTGTTGCTAAGGTGGCAATTGAAGCACTTGACCGGTACTTAAGTTATCGGAATGAGGTGAAAAAGCTCAAAGATCAACCTCTTTTTGTGACCAAGAAAGGAAAGCGCATTGGGCGTACGCAGGTTTGGTCTCGGATTAAACGGTATGGTATGTCTGCAGGAATTGAGAAGGTAATTTCTCCTCACACGCTCCGCCACTGTTTTGCAACACATCTATTAGATCATGGCGCAGATCTTCGAGTGATTCAGGAGCTCCTTGGGCATGCGGATATTGGGACGACGGACCGGTATACTCATCTGTCAAATAAACATCTCTACCAGGCGTTTGATGCGTTTCATCCCAGGTTAGATTCTTAGGTTTTTATAAGTCTCTAAAATCCAGTAATCTAATAAGGAAAATTTTTTCTATTTAAGATTCTTTAAATGAGATTTGCTATAATTAACAAAGAAGGGGAGTGTGTAGACACTTTAAAGGAGATAATTTATGGATCTACCACTCGTTGATCACTCCAGTTCTGTGAGTGATTCTCAGTCTATTGATTCAGAAGAATATAACCTAAAAATCATGACCTATAATGTCGAGCAAGACCAACCCGGAGCTCCATGGAGCTCTAGAGAGCCTATTGTCATTCAAAGAATGGCTGAAGACCCAAAAGATTTTTATGGGCTTCAAGAAACCAAACCTAATCAAGCAGATCCAAGAGGTAATGCGGTTGTCAATCAACTCAGAGATGATTTGAATAAACAGCCTCAGGTGACATCTGAAGGACGTCAGTATGCTTATATTACGCCTGATCCAGATGATCCCAATCATGATGCTGAAAATTCAATTTTCTATGATAAAAATAAATGGCATTTAGATTCACAAGGACAATACTTTATCAACCAAGACAAATGGGATAAACGGTATGTCCTTTATGGAGTTTTTTCTCCAATTGTGAATGGAAAGGTCGATGCGTCCAAGAAGATCATTGTCTGTAATACGCATGCTTCAAATGTCACGCCTTTAGATGAAAAACAAGAAAAGGCAATCAGTGATTTTATTTATGGCTTGCGTGAGCAAGTTGCAGGTGGACAGGACCCTAAAACGGTTCCAACTTTTTTTACGGGTGACTTTAATGTTGATATGAAAGATCAACCTGATTTAGCAGGTCAGGATATAGTCAATGCTCGTGATAATGCGGGACATAAAGGAGATGTCGGACCGAGTCATGATGGGGAAACCATTGACCGGATTTACTCTGGTGGAAATGTTGACTGGAAAGATAGTAGCGTCAACGTCATTAGAGAAAATAGTGGGTCTGACCATCAGCCTGTAGAAGCAGACATTCACTTTCATTTTGGCGACGGAGAGCACGCTCTTATCCCAAGTGGTGCTGGTCATGCTACAGTTGGCGATCCGGCAACAGATCGGATTGATAAACTGAATCAACTTCTTGCTAATCCTTCTATTTCTCCTCAAGATAAAATTGCCTACACACGAGAACTTTACACCATTCTTTCGGGAAATCCTGACGCCATTGCAAAGTATGGTCCTATTTCTGGACCGATCACTCCCAAAAGTCCAGATGGTTTGCCATCAACAGCAACAGGGACATCTGTTCCTGCGGATCAAACGGCTTGGAAAAAGAGTGATACGGGCTACTTGCCAACTAACGATTGGTTTGAGCAAATGGCTGCATATCCTGGTAATACTCAGGCGACAAACAACACAGGTTATTATAGCATGTGGTGGGATAATGATCATGGAGGCATGACTTTTAAAGTCCCTGTAGCCTTTCATGATATCGAAGATCCCAACAACCCCGCACATGGTTATATTGCCCAGGATTTAGATTCTGGGTTTTCTATTGGTGCCGATGGTTCGGATAACAAGCCTGTTGTAAGTTGGGAGCCTGGACAAACGGGAAACCTGTTGCGAGATATTTCTTATAACCAAGGTGGATTTGTCATTCATGCGGCTCAAGGAAGTTTATTTCAAAGCGCCACTTATATTGGAATGACCCCTAACTTGCATGTTCCAGCAGGGGGAACCATGACTTCTTCAGATCTTCCTGACGGCACGAAAAAGTACCGTATTGAAACAGGAGGTCGGGTTTACTTTGTTTATGGAAGCTCAAGCCTGGATCTGAAGTATGATGCTGCTTCGGGAAAGCTGACAAGTGACAAGCCTTATACGGGTAGTATTAATATGACCTCTTTGGCCAAGGGGGATCAGGAAGCTAAAAATGAGCAGCTACTTGATGCGCATGCCAATGCAGTGATTGTTAAAGCTCAAGGTTCTGTTTTGCCAGGTAATCACTATGAATATAGTTATGTTTGCCAAGATCTAAGTGGAAAACCCACTGCAACAGATCCCTTAATTTTATTAAAGAGACATCAATCAGATGATTTAGTGGCCAATGGACAGGCGACTAAAGAAGATCTGACGGAAACAGGTCTCACGGGTAAAATGCAGGTCTATGCAGGAACCTCTTTTTCATTTGATGTTCCCGATCCTAAAGCTTCATTAGATCCTTTGCCAGGTCCTGGCCTGACTAAAAGCCAGGCTCAGTCTCTGATTGATAATGGCTCTTTGGACAAAGCTTTAGCAGATATGACTGCGTTTGATCCTGGGCCCTCTGTTTATAATAAAGGCGTTTACCAACAGGGATTAACTTTGAATTATGCTCAAAAAGTCCTCGAAGAGGCTGGTTGGAGTAAAGAGCAGATTGCACAGAAACTGGATCCTCTTTACAAAAAAATGCAGCATTCAATGGATGAAATTTGGGGTAATTTAGAGCGTGACACATCTTGGGGTACCACTGTAGCGAAGAGTAATGACTATGGTCAGCACTCTGAGTTAAATGACCATATTGTTCAATATGGTTACCCTCTTTATGCACTGACACTTATGAAAAAATATGAAGATGCGTATGTTCCTGCGGATCAACGCTACTTAAGCAAAGAGTCTGTTATTCACGGCTATACCAATAAGGATATGGGAGATATTTTAGCTTCCGATATGGGTGAAACGGGAAAAAGTGCCAATCCAGAAAACCGAAACTTTGATGTGTTTAACGGACACTCATGGTTATCGGGGATTGGAAAGTCTCTTGGAGCTGGTAATGATACAGAAAGTGAATCTGAAGCTGTCTTTGGAAGTATGAGCGTTGCTGCATGGCTTGATGCTACGCAGCCTGGTTCTGAGCAAGCTCAAATGGCTAAGACCCGCTGGGCAATGGAGACACAAGCGTATCACACCTATTTCCAAGTGGATCCTAAAACAAGCGTTTATAATGATGTTTCTCCTGATTTTGTTAAAAACCATCCTGTTGTTTCCATGTTATGGGAAGGCAAGGTTTGCGATGAAACATGGTGGGGGCTCAATTGGGATCGCATCATTGCATGTGAAACCATGCCTGCAAGTGCTAATCTGATGGATAACTTTCTCAATGGGGCGTCTCCAGAATATAGAAAGCAGCTTTCAGATTACATTGTCAGTCACTGGAGTGACTATGACAATGATAACAACATTCAGTCGGTTTTGATTCCGATTGTAGCAAAAGTCGATCCGGCAAAAGCACAAGAGCTCATCAAAGATGTTGAAGCGCGCAATGCTAAGGATCATAAAGACCACTTTGATACGGGAACAAATGCGTTCATTCAAAGTGTGATTGCACTATATGCTTCGAATGAGCATGCAGCTTAACACTTGTTAAAATTTAAAAAGGGGTTTGGGAAGGTGTTTCCAAACCCTTTTTTTATCTCACAAAAAACTGGAAAATTATCATATTTTTTTGACACACTAGGTTCATGAAATATTTGATTGTTTTCTCTCTTCTCTTTTCTGTTGCATTTGCTGATCAACCATCAGAACTGACACGTCCACCGAGTCAGGAAATCACTCCTAAAGCTCAACCCCTTGTTAAAAATGGAGTTACTGAGCCTTATGTCACAACTGACTTCATTTACTGGAAAGCGCGAGAAGATGGGTTGGAGTACCTGATCACAGGAACAGGAAGTGTCACAAGACCTTCCCAAACAAAAGGTAAAATCTACCAACCTGATTTTGACGGACACGTGGGTTTTAAAGTGGGTCTCGGCTTAAACATTGGTCATGATGGATGGGATGTTTATTTGCAAAATACCTGGCTTGATGCTGATGAGTCAGATTGGTTTCAGGGAGATTTTGCAAGGGAATTGATTGGCGAACCTTTTCTTGTTGGTGGAGTCACTCACGCGTCGGTTGATTGGGATTTTCATATTAGGGTCCTAGATCTTGAATGGGGGCGTCACTTTTATATCAGCCCTTTTTTACTTCTCAGGCCATTTTTTGGTTTAAAAGGGTTTTGGTCTGATCAAGATTATAAGGCGAAAGTCATAGGCTTTTCAAATGCTAATCGCACTGAAACAGGGAGGAACACGTCGCATTTTGACGAAGATTCTTGGGGGATTGGTATTCGGGCTGGTGTGCAAACAAGTTGGTCTTTTACCAGAAACTTTAGCCTTTTTGGCAACTTAGCTTTAGCGACAGAATGGTGCCGTTTTCATCTTAAGCTAAAGCAAACAGCATTTTTTGATGAGACAAACGCATCGACGGTGCTTGTGAATCTTAACAACCATCAGTATGAAATGATTCCCGTCTTGGAGTTAGCTTTAGGTTTAAGATGGGAAATGTGGTGGGCTCAAGATAGCTATCACGTCATGCTTCAGTGGGGATGCGAAGAGCAAATGTGGTGGAATTATGCCCGCTCATTTGAGAATTTCAATGTTCTATCAACGGGGAATGATCTTAATTTTCAGGGGTTGACGGTCCGGGCTCGTTTTGATTTTTAACTTTCTTGACTTTTCGGTGATGGAAGCGCTCGCGGAGTTTTTCTAAATAGATAAAAATAACAGGTGTGAAGAAGAGGGTTAGCACTTGTGAAATGATGAGTCCTCCCACAATGACAAGTCCAAGGGGACGACGGGATTGAGCAGTGAGTCCACCAACTCCTAGAGCAATTGGAACAGCTCCCATCATTGCTGCAAAAGTTGTCATGAGGATCGGGCGAAAACGGGCAGTACAAGCGCTATAGATCGCATCCATCACATCTTTGCCTTCGTTGATTCCTTCGTTGGCAAAATCAATGATCATGATTCCGTTTTTAAGGACGATTCCGAGAACCATAATGATTCCAACAAAGGCATAAAGAGAGAGAGGTTCTCCAAAAATAATTAAAGTGGTGATAGCTCCAAGTCCAGCAGGAGGCAATGTGGACATCACTGTTAGCGGATGAACAAAGTTTTCATAAAGAATTCCTAAAATGACATAGATAAGAAAAAAGGTAACGATAAAGAGGAATCCCATGCTCGCAAACGTCTGTTTAAAGATGTTAGCCGATCCTTGAACGTGTGCAGAAACCCCAGAAGAGAGTTTGTCACTCGCAATTTTATCGAGCTCTTGCATAGCTGTTCCCAGTGGGACACCTTCTGCTAAGTCAAATGAGATGGTTGCTGCCGGCAATGTATTTAAATGGGCGACACTTAAAGGACCGATGCCTTCTTCAATTTTGACGATTTCAGAAAGAGGTATCTGGGTGGGAAAAACCTCTCCAATCGTATTGATTTGACTTAAGGTGTCAAGAGGTGTTTGCGACGAAGCAGATATGTAGAGTTTATTTAGATCACTTGGATTGGCATAGTCTTTAGGCAATGTTTCAACAATGACATAATACTGGTCGGCTACACTATTGATCAGGGAGATTTTGCCTCCAGCATAAGCGTAATCAAGTGCAAACTCAAGCCCTTCTGCTGTCACATTGAGATCATAAGCACGATCGCGGTCGATTTTGATATTTGCATAGGGAGCATCATTGTGCATATCACTGATCACTTGCTGGAACATCACATTTTTTCTCATTTCAGTCATGATTTCTTCAGCATCAGCATACATTGCGTCAGCATCAATTCCTTGTAGGGTGTATTGGTAGTTTCCCATACTGACACTTGTTCCTACATCTAGGCTAAGAAGAGGGAGTGGCCTCATAAACGTTTTAATACCGGGGATTTCGTGAATTTTCCCAAGGATTTCGCGAATGACGTAGCGCATAGGCATTCTTTCGCTATAGGGTTTAAGTCGAACAAAGAAGAGAGACTGATTGGAGCTTGGGATGCCTGCAACAGCTACCGTATCTTCTACATTTGGGTCGGATCGAATAATTTTAGACACTTGATCTTGATACTCGATCATTTTGAAAGGAGAGGTGGAATCACTAGCAATTCCAAATCCTTGAATAAAACCGAGGTCTTCAGCTGGCAAAAAGTCAGTAGGTAGAGAGAGGCCTAAGTAAACCGTCAGTACAACGGAAGCAATCCCGATGGCTAATGTCGTTATACGATGTTTAAAAACGACGTTCAGCCCTTTTTTGTAGATATTGAGAAGTCCTCCATTAAGTTTATCAGAAAGGCGTTCGATCAAATTTTTCTTTTTGTGAACGGTGTGAGCTCCTACAAATTTGCTACACAGCATGGGAGTGAGTGAAAGTGAGATAAAGCCAGAAATAATGACGGCTGTCACAATCGTGATGGCGAACTCTCGAAAAATACGTCCCATAATGCCTGCCATAAACACCATAGGGACAAAAACCGAAGCAAGGGAAAGAGTCATGGATAAGATGGTAAAGCTAATTTGCTTGGAACCATTTAAAGAAGCTTCCCAGGTATTTTTACCCATCTCGACGTGACGGGTGATATTTTCGAGAACAACAATAGCATCGTCGACAAGGAAACCAATAGATAAGGTGATTGCAAGGAGGGAGAAAATATCAATGTTAAAGCCATAGAGATACATTAAAGCAAACGTTCCCACAACTGACATTGGCAATGCAAGGATCGGGATGATGGTATCAATGAGTTTACCTAAGTAAAATAAGACGACAATGACAACGAGGATGAAGGCAACAATAAGTGTAAATTGGACATCATCAACAGATTCCATGATCCAGCTGGACTGATCAAAGAGATTAACGACATCAACTGATCCGGGAAGTTCCTCTTTTAGTTGTTCGAGAAGCTTTTCACAGCCATTAATGACTTTAATGGTGTTAGCATTTGACTGCTTAAGGATCGCAATGATCACGCAGGGAGTGACAGTATCTGCAGTGTAATAGTTAAGGGAATACTTATCGTTTTCTAGAGAATCTATCGCATGGCCAATATCTTTAATTTTGAGGAGAGCATGATTGTTATTTCTGACAATCAGCTCATTGTACCCTTCGGCATGGTGCATTTGGCCATCTGCTTTGATTGTATATTCGACATCCGGTCCATAGAGGTTTCCAACGGGCTTTTGAGGATTGCTTTTTTTAATAGCATCAGCAATTTGGTCAATTCCAATTTGATGGGTGGCAAGTTTATCAGGGTCGACCTGAATGCGCATCGCAAATTTTGATCCGTAAACATCAACATCTGAAACCCCTTCAATCATACCCAAACGTCTACCCATCAGAGAATAGGCATATTCGTAGAGTTTACCTAAGGTCATGGAGTCAGATTTGATTGCATAATAAAGGACAGGTGTTGCTGTCGGGTTGGTTTTTTTGTATGTGGGATTATTAGGCAGGTCATCTGGTAGGTTGGGAGTGGCACGATTGATTGCCGCTTGAACATCTTGAGCGGCTGAGTCGATGTCTTTATTAAGAACAAACTGGAGAACGATGGTTGAGTTTCCATTTGTGCTCGATGAAGCGATTGTCATGACACCATCAATCGAGGTAAATTCGCGCTCTAGAGGAGAGGTGACAGTATCTGCCATTGTCTCGGGGCTTGCTCCTGGATAACTGGTTGTGACTTCAATTGTTGGAAAAGAAACGTCTGGTAGGTCACTTACAGGAAGAGCTTTGTACCCCATAATCCCGAAAAATAGGATAGAAACCATCACAAGGGATGTCATCACAGGGCGGCGTATAAAGATTTCTGATAAGTTCATCTTTTAGTCATCCTCATTGGGATTTTTTACAACCTTGATCTTTGCGCCATTGTAAAGGTTCAGTTGACCTTCAGTCACAACGCGTTCCCGCTCTTTCACTCCTTTTATGATAACGATGGTGTTATCCGTTTGCATTTGTCCCACTTCAACATGTCGCATTTCAACAGTTTGATTTCCTTTAACGACAAAAACATATTTTCCTTTCGAACTGTTCTGTACAGCTTCAAAAGGGACAAGTATGGCATCTTCAATTGTGTCAAGAATGAGTTGGACCTGCACGTATTGGTTAGGCCACAGAATCCTGTCTTCATTTTGTAGTGTTGCTTTTAACTTAATCATACCCGTTGAGAGGTCAACGCCATTATCAATAAAGGTCAACTTCCCTGAATAGGCAGGAACTTCAGGATCGCCGACTGTAACAATTGCTGTAAGTGGGCCTTCTTTTTGGTATCTTTGGACACGTGGGAGATCTTTTTCATTGATGAAAAAGGTAGAGTAAATGGGAGTGATTTGATTGAGAGTGACAAGGTTTGTCTCAGCGCTTTCCAAAATCAAGTTACCATCATCGACTAGACGTTCTCCAGCTCTTGCATTGATAGGGGAGTAGATCGTGGTGTAACTGAGGTCGATTTCAGCATTATCGACAGCTGCTTCGTTTTGCTTAACAATGCCTTCATCGGCTTGAACATTTGTAACTAAGCTGTCAAAAGTGTCTTGAGAGATGTATTCATCTTGAACAAGCGCGGCGTTTCTTTCAGCAGTTCTTTGGGCATACATCATATTGGCTACGCTTTGCTCCAATGCGCCTTCAGCCTGTTTTAATGAAGCGAGATAAGGCCTTTGGTCAATCAGGAAAAGTAGATCACCTTCATTGATATTGTCGCCGTCGTTGAAGTAGGTTTTGATTAAACGGCCATCAGCTTGGGCCATAATATTAACAATGTTGAAAGCTTCCATGTGTCCCACTGTTTTGATGTAGTTAGGGACATTTTTTGTAACTGCACGTGCCACCTTTACAGGTGTAGGTTTTGCTTCTTTTTTGGCTTGCTTTTTCGAGCAGCCAACAACAAAGAGCCCAAGAGCTAGAACAACAAGGCTAATGATACGTTTTTTCATACCTGTCCTGTGTTTGAGGAGGAAGGAGGATGCCTGTCGCATAGGCAAGATTGGCAACCGATGTGTACCAGCTGTTTTGAGCTGTTGCAAGTTTTGCTCGAGCATCAGCAACAGCTGTCTGGGCATTAATCAAGTCTACAATCGTTCCTGTCCCCACCTTATATTTTGCTAAATTGACTTTGTAGTCTTCTTCAGCAGATTCGAGATAAGCTTGTGCATATTGGAGAGACTCCCGTGCATACCCCACATCACTTCGATAGTTTGAAACTTCTTGGATAATGCTGAGTTGCACCTGTTCGAGCTGAGCTTTTGAGTTTTCGAGCGTTGCTTTTGCTTGTTTGATCGTATTCTCAATAAAGAATCCTTGGAAAAGAGGGTAGTCTAAGGAGACAGTGGCTGTAAAATCGTAGTGATCATTCACACCACGCTGGTAGTATTTTCGACCAATGTCAAACTCTCCATTGATGGTTGGAAAATTCATCAACCTTGCGGCTTTAAAACTTAGCTCACTTGATTTCACCTCAGCTTCAGCAGCGAGTAAGTCAGGGCGGTTGTGATTGGCTTTAAGAACTAAGACATCTAAGTCTTCTAACTCGAAAGTTTCAATTTTGCCAGGATAGTCCTGAAAGAAAATGGGTTTATCAGGAGGTAAACCCATATCATTGATCAGTTGTGTGTAAGAAGTGTGCAAGCTTTGCTTTTGGGTCACAACATTAAGCTTTTGCTGAAGATAACTCGTTTTTGCCTGAACGATGTCGGAAACATCTGCCAGACCTCTCTGAAACCGTTCTTGAGTTGCATCAAGAGAAACTTTGGCGTTAATGACATCTTGCTCAGCAGAGTAGAGCAGCTGCTTTTGGTAGAGGTAATTATAGTAGTCATTCATTAGTGTTTGAATGGTCACTTGAATCTGACTATTGTGAGACCAGTCGGCATTAAAGAGAGACTGCAAAGCGGCTTCACTTGTCGTGCGCGTTTGACCAAAATCAAGAATAAGATAGGTGAGCTGCAGTTCTCCACCATACTGGGTTTCATAAACAATGCTTCTTTCGCGTCCCGTAAACTGAGCATAGCGTGTGCGTAAATAACTGGCATCGATATCTGCTTGAATAAAATTGTTTTGAAGAGACTGACCATACTCAGCAGCACTAATTCGTGCATTTGCCCAGCTTATTTTTGTTGATGGATTGTAAAAAAGAGCAATGTCAATGATTTCAGCAAGAGTCAGAGGTTGTTCTTTAGAAAACTCAGTGTAGTCTTCTAAGTCTTTGTGCATGTCTTCATAAGGGAGTCGTTTGCGCGCTTTTGCTGGAGGATTCCAAACAGAATGAGAGCTACTAGGAGCGTAGGAAAAGGGATCGTTTGCGCCTTTAATGTCGCACCCTTGGCAAAACAAAAGAATCAAAAGTACGAATAAAAGATGAATCATAGATAAAAATACCTCTTCTTTTTTCTTTATTAAAAAAGTGGTATTTTTATCGAGTAATTTTTAATTAATCTTTAGATACAATTTTTTTTATGGTTTCGAAGCTCACATTTCTGCCTGAAATAACAAATACAGTTGTTTCTTTTAGAAGAGGAAGTTTTCCAAATATAGCTGCAGAAATGACGACAGCTGAAGAAGGTTCAATCAAGATTTGATGGTGTTTAAGCATCCATCGAACCCCTTCATAAATTTCATTTTCAGAAAGAAGGCATACTTCATTCACATATTCTTTGAGAATGTCGAATGTATTTTTTCCAATTCCTCCTTCTATTCCTCCTGCAACCGTTTCAATTGGCGGCATTTTTGTTATGGCGTGGCTTTTTTTAAGAGATAGATCAAAAGCAGCAGAATCCTGATGTTGACAACAGATGATACGTTTACCTTTTAGCTCAATAGCAAAACCAGCAGCCATTCCACCTCCACCAATTGGAAGAATATAGTTAGTAGCTTCGGGGAGTTGCATTTCAATCTCCATTGCAAGGGTTCCTCCGTTTGCGGCCATAATGAATGGATGGTCGTAGGCGCTAATAAAAGCGAGGCCATTTTTCTCTGCTTCTTTTTCAGCCCAAATAAGGGTCTCATCATAACCTGAAAATTCTGAAACTATAACTTTGGCATCGAGCTCAAGCATTTTTTCGTATTTTGCTTGATCGACGTTTTTGGGAACATATACAACACAAGGAACATTTTCTTTTTTTGCAGCATAAGCAACGGCAAGACCATGATTTCCTGCAGAGCAGCAAGCAACCCCTAGAGTTTTATCCTCAAGCTGGGAGAGATAAAAAAGAGCCCCACGGAGTTTAAAAGAACCTGTAATCTGCAAGTTTTCAAGTTTTAAATAAGCCGAAGCTCCAATAATCTTGGAAAGTTCTTTTGAAAATTCGATTGGAGTTTGACGAATTTTTCCTTTTAAAGCTTGTTGAGCTTTTATAGCGAGTTTCATGTTGTTTCCTGAATTTTATGATAGACGTAGGATGCAATAGCAAGGTCTTGAATCCCCACTCCAGTTAAATCTGCAATAGTGATTTCTTCTTCTGTTTCTCGTTTTCCTGTAAAAATTTCTACTGGTGAGCAGGGAGCGTGAGAAGCTTCTCCAAAGGCAAGACATTGCTCGAGACTGTCAACAAACACACGTGCTTTTTGAATTAGAGTTGTATCTAATTCTTGTTTCCCTATTTGGTCACTTCCCATAGCTGTAATATGTGTACCAGGTCTAATTTGGTGCGCAAAGAGGAATGGCTCATGTGCAGAAGTCGTCGTGACGATTAAATTACATGTTTTTGTAAGCTCGTCTAGATGATCTACAACAGTAATTTTATGCTCTTTTGCAAACGTTTTCGCTTTGTTTTTGTTGCGTCCCCAGACGATGATCTTTTCATGAGGAAAAATTTCACGTAATACTTTAAGTTGGAAAAAGGCTTGGTTGCCTGTTCCGATAATTCCGATGCCTTCAATTCTCTTTGAAGCAAAACGTTTAGCACAGATGGCGCCTACGATTCCCGTTCGAAGCTCTGTTAAATACCCCTCATCCAAAAGAACAGCTAGAGGGTGGCCTGTCTTTTGGCAAAAAAGGAGCATCATGCCATCTGTAATGCTGCCAAAACTTGAAGCAATTTTGATGACATATACCTCGCCATCAATATAGGCAGCGGATTTAACATGAACGTCTCCAAGTTTAAAAGGAAGGTGCCCTACTGGAGGAAGCAGAACTTTTCCCTCAGAAAAAGCTCGCATGCCCTTCTCAATTGCTTCGATCAAAGGAGGGATTTGAAGATGAGGTTTCATCTCCTCAAGGGTGATGATTTGATTCATGGCTTTTTCCTTAAATAGTTGTAAACTGTTGCGCGAGATAAGTTCAAAACTCTACCAATTAAAGTCGCTGCATTTTTAACTTGAAAAGCTCCCATTTCATCAAGGTGAAGTATGAGAGCTTTTTTATCTCGAGCTGTTAAGGATTCAAAAGAGAGTTTTCGCTTTTTTAAGTAAGCTAAAACACAAGCATTGATTTTCTCTCTAGGGTCATCTTGAAAAAGTTCCTGTGGGAGCTCCTGTTTAGAAGGAGAAGCGAAAAGGTTGAAAAATTGAGAAATTTCTTTGAGTTTACTGACGTCTAGGTTAATGCACAAAAGTCCAATTGCTTTTCCATGCGAATCTCTAAGAGTCGCTGTTGTTGATTTTAACTGACGTCCATCACAATTGGTTGTGAAGTAAGGAGTAAAGTAATTAGGCAAATTTTTTAGATCCATGGATTCCTGCAGAAGAGAAAAATCTCCTTTCTTTCTTTTGGAAAAAGAATTGAAAATCTCATAGATCTTTTTATTTTTTAAGTCATGGATCACGACTTCTGCATAAGGAGATAGAAGGCTTTCGATCGCTTGGGCCACAGGAATGGCTTTTTCTAAGTATGAAGTCATGTTGCTCTCTTTTTTATACAATTTAGTATATATTATATTAATTTGTCTATATTAAACGCAAAAAATATACTACCAGTGGTTTATAAAGGAAGATTATGACGCTTGAATTTGGTCCCACCATGAAATGCCATTCCAAAGACCATTTCGTTCAATTCGGAGGTGTGTGTGCCACTGTGTTTGACCTCCAGGAGATCCACAATGAAATTCTAAATAAAAGTGCTCATCTTTTAGGAAGGTTTTAAGCATTTGATTGATTTTTTGTGCTTGGATCAGCATGTCTAACTGGTTTTCAGGTGTCATCTGAAACCAGTTAAGAGTTGGGGGAGCTGTATCAATAATGAGTGGACGATTGCTATTGGATTGAACGAGTTTAAACTTTGGGCTTAGACTTTTAAATTTTGTGCTGCACAAAGCGCAATTGTCGGGATGTTTTGTAGGACTTCCTTGTAAAGGAACTCCTTTTTTTCTTTGGCCAACTGGTTTGATTGAAAAGGGTTTACCATTCTGAAATAGATTCAATTGGTATCCTGCTGGTGGAAGTTGGTTGTTCTCGAGGTTTTGGTACTTTTGATTAATAGCTTCAATCACATTTTGCAATTCTGTTTTTGTTTTACTCGACCAGTCAAAGGTAGCGTTAGGCAAAGGATGTAAATAATAAACCACTCCTGTTAGCAAACTAGCGCTTAGTAAGTTAATCGTATTAGGTATTCCTGTTAAGTATCCAAAGCTGCCAAGTACACAGAACGCTAGAGGATAATAGAACTTGTTAAATTTAGTTTGTATCGATGTTTGTTTGTGAATTGAAACTAACCCGACTGCAACGGTACTTTGAGCCATAAAGGGAGGCACTAGTGAAAGCAGCGGATGACTAATAGCTGTAACCATTTTTACTCTTCTTTGAATAGACCGTCTTGTTTGAAGGCTAAAAGGATATTACTTATGATTTATAAAAGCTATTCTCTTTGATAGAAGATTAGGCTCTCAGAATGAGAGCCTAGAGTTGGAGCACAATTTAAACTTACTTAAACCGCTTGTTACGCCACGACTGTACTCCGTCTACAAATTTTAAACTTCCATATTCTGTTTTGTTGACTTGTAAGCAGAGATAATCTCGAATTATTTCCCAACCATTCGTTTCTAATAGAAGACGTAACTTCTTTGAAATCGTGTGGCTATGAGTTCCAATATGGAGGCGTTTAACACGCGAATTAAGTACGTTAATCGCTTCTTTTATGACTTCAAATTCTGTTCCTTGAATGTCAAAATCGCATAAGTCAATAATTGGTGCCTCAATTTCATTTAGAATATCACTAAAGAGTCTTTGATTAACAGCGACAGCTGTATATCCAAGGTCAGTGTTGACAATAGGATGTCCATAGTATTTTTCGTTTGTCCATTTGGTAACATGATCATAGGGTAGAATAATACATTGACCATACCATGTTTCTAAGGTCCACTCTCCTTTGCTCAAGTAGAAAAAAGTGTAATTAGTGTCGGGACCGACTGAAGTATCAAAAATTTTGTATTGGCTATTGGGGATCGAATATTTTTGCATGTATTCAGGAATAGCGACGTGAGTACGATAGGGTTCGGCTTCGATTAATGCGAGATAAAAAGGCATGTTAATAGAACGTGCAGCGAGAGCCCCATTGGCGCTCCATCTACCATAGCCGGCCCCAACTTCGACCATAGTAAATGAGGAGTCAGCCTCATCGATGGCTTCTAAAAGATCAATCCACTCAAAGTACTCTTCACTAAATTCAGGTATTTGAACTTCTGGAAACTTTGTAAAAATTGGATGGTGACTATTTTGGTTGGCTGATAAGTGAACTGTAAAAGCCAATAAAATTAGAAACAGCGGGTACAATGCTTTTGTCATTTTCATAGATTCCTCTTGTGTAGTAGTATGAGTATGTAAAATCGTGAGGATATCTTAATAGATACAGGGATTACAAGATTTTCTTTGTCAGTAGCTCTTTGACAACATCAGGTGAAGCTTTTCCCTTGGAAAGCTTCATGACCTGTCCGACAAGAAAGTTGAAAGCTTTATCTTTTCCTGCTTTAAAGTCTGCAACAGATTGCACATTTTCACTTAAGACTTGATCAACAAAAGGCTCAATCGCAGAGGTGTCATGCACTGCTTGGAAGTTGGGGTTTTCCTGTATGATCAGTTCAGGATCTTTCCCCTGAACTTGGACCATAATATCTGCAACTTCTTTTGCAATGCGACCTGTGATTTTCTTTTGATCAATGAAGTTAACAAGAGCAGCAATATGCTTAACTAAAATCCCTGATTTAAAGAGGGGTGTACCGCTATCTTTGAGTCGACCAACAAACTCAACAGTAATCCAGTTACAAAGGGAACTTGCATTTTTGCAGGTTTTCAGCCCTTCTTCAAAGTAGTCCGAAAGCCCTTTTTCATTCACGAGAATAGAAGCATTGTACTCAGAAAGGCCAAGTTTATTGACGTAACGATCAAAACGTTCATGGGGAAGCTCAGGCATTTCTTTTCGAATGGTCTCGATAAATTCCTGTGATAAGACAATCGGAGGGAGATCGGGTTCAGGAAAGTAGCGATAGTCTTTAGCTTCTTCTTTTGATCTCATGGAAACTGTTTCTTTTTTCTCCAGATCAAAACGAACTGTTTCACTAGCAATCACTTTTGCAGGGTCTTCATGAGGGTGTGCAGTATAGGCTCGTACCTGACGTCGGATTTCTGCTTCAATAGCCATTTCCATGTTCGTGAAAGAGTTCATGTTTTTCACTTCAACTTTATTTCGAAGCGTTTGATCTCCACGAGGCCTCACAGAAATGTTTGTGTCAATGCGAAGAGAGCCTTCTTCCATATTACAGTCAGAAACATCTAAATATTGAGCAATCGCTTTAACAGCCATGGCATAAGCTGAGGCATCTTTCGGCGAGAACATACAAGGTTCTGAAACGATTTCCAGGAGCGGAACACCTGCACGGTTATAGTCAACTCCAGCAAACTCTGTAAAATGTTTCAACATACCTGCATCATCTTCAAGATGTGCATGATGAATAAAGAACTCTTTAGATTTTCCTTCTACATCAGCAATGACTTTTCCACCGATAATAATGGGCTTGTCGAACTGGGTAATTTGAAAGTTGCGGGGGCTATCCGGGTAAAAATAAGACTTGCGGTCGAACTTACTAAAGGAGGCTACTTCGGCGTCAATGGCACATCCAAAGAGAACGGCCTTATTAACAGCTTCTTGGTTCAAAACAGGTAAAGCACCAGGTTGCCCAGTATCAATCACATCGATATTGGTATTAGGTTCATCACCGAAATGGTTAGGAGATCGAGCAAATAGTTTTGACCGGGTCTTAAGTTGAATATGAATTTCGAGGCCGATGACTGGCTCCCACTCTTCATAGGATACGTGGCTCATAGTTTAATCTCCTTATCAAAAAGTGGAGGAACAAAGCTTGATAGGGCTAATGCTTTTTCGAGTTGGTGGGCAAAGTGTAAAACTCGACTATCAGCAAGTTGTGGCCCAAGGAGTTGGATACTATGAGGAAGTTTATCTGAGTCTAATCCTACTGGAAGGCTAATTGCTGGAAGGCCTGCTAAGTTTGCACAAATGGTATAAAGATCTTGGAGGTACATTTGGAGAGGATCTGGAATACTATCGATTTCAAAAGCAGGGGTTGGTGTTGTTGGAATTGCAACAATATCGCAGGCTTTAAAAGCTTCGCTAAACTCTCGAATAATAAGAGTTCGAACTTTCTGAGCTTTTTTATAATATGCGTCTTGATAACCAGAAGATAGAACATAAGTTCCCAGTAAAATACGCTGCTTGACCTCATCTCCAAAACCTTCTTTACGGGATAGGTCATAGATTGCATCAATAGACTCTGCTTTTTCTGAGCGTTTCCCATAGCGGACACCATCAAAGCGAGCAAGGTTTGTTGAGGCTTCAGCAGTTGATAGAATGTAGTAAATGGGAATGGAGTATTTGATCTTGTTTAAATTGACTTCAACAATTTCTGCTCCTAGATCTTTAAACGCTTGAAGTCCTTTTGCGAAGTGTTCTGCACTAGGACCGTCAAAATCCTCGAGGAATTTCCAAGGAACTCCAATTTTTTTGCCTTGGAGTGAAGTTGAAAGGTGATCTAGATAATTTTCTGATGTGACATCCAGGCTTGTTGAATCATATTCGCAGTGTCTTCCCATGACTTCCATGATCATGGCAATGTCTTCAACAGAGTTAGCAAAAGGGCCAATTTGATCGAGAGAAGAGCCAAAAGCAACAAGTCCGAAGCGTGACACACGTCCATACGTTGGTTTAAAACCAACTGTTCCAGTAAAAGACGCGGGCTGTCGAATGGATCCACCTGTATCGCTTCCAAGAGAGATTGGGCAAAGCCGGCCACAAACTGCTGCGGCAGACCCTCCGGAGGACCCACCTGGTGAGCAAGAAAGATTCCAAGGGTTGCGTGTTACTTGAAAGGCTGAGTTTTCAGTTGATGATCCCATTGCAAATTCATCGAGATTGGTTTTACCAATAATTAGTCCATCTTCAGCTTCAATTAACTTTGTAACTGTTGCATCAAAAGGAGCTTGATAGTTTGATAAAAAACGGGAGGCGCAAGTTGTGACTTCTCCTTTCATATGCAAATTATCTTTGAGAGCAATAGGAACTCCAGCCAGTTTACCAACAGGTTTTCCTTCACCGCGTTTGATGTCGAGTTCTTCAGCCTTTTTCATCATGCGATCTGCTGTCACATTCAGAAAAGAATTCAAGTCTTGATCTAAGATTTGGATACGTTCGAGGAAATAAGCGGCTATTTGCGAGGCTGTATATTCTCCTTTGATAAATCCGTCTCTAAGGGCTTTTGCAGTTTTTCGGTACATTGTTTCCTATAGTCAGTTAAAATTTTATGACGGGTGGGACGCGTATCATGCCACCTACATGAGAAGGGCTATTTGCTAGGAAAGTTTCTCTTTCAAGAGTTTCCTCAGTCTTGTCTTCGCGCATGATATTTTGGACAGCTTCCAAAACATGATTACATGTTGGGACATCTTCTGTGTCGACCTCTTTTAAGAGGTCCATGTAATTGAGTATGGATTTTAAATTTTTTAGGAGTTTTTCCAGTGCTTCTTCATCACACTCAATGCGACAAAGCTTGGTGAGTGTTTTCAATGCTTCTTTATCAAACTGGGCCATAAACCTTAAGATCGCTTTAATTAGAACTGGTTAATATTTTAATCGAGATGAAGTCAAAAGTCAAATGGGATTCCTCGAGAGGAATCCCACATTGGAGAGAGGTTTCAAAGAGCTTAATAATTTTGGTTACCCAAATTCCAATTTACCTCTGGGAATGGCTTCCCATTCGGTATTGTTGAAAAATCGTAGAGGACTAGGTTATTGTAAGGGAGAACTAATTGGCCATTCAGATCTGAAAATAGAGATCTTTGAGAGAAGTGTTTAATTAACAGCAGAAAGTTTTCAAAGTGCCAGTTTCCCAAAAATTTATCCCGTTCAGTGCCATATTCAGTATTAACGACAAAATAAAGCCTTGATCTAAGTTGATTTGATATTTCAGGTCTAGCCCAATTGCAAGGAATTGGACAGTGCCAATATTCTATATTTTCAAATGCACGAGTCGTGCTGAATGGGGAAGAAATAACCATATCACGATTTGAATGAGGAGTAGAAGTTATAACTCGTAATATTGGCTGTTCGACATAAGGAGGTCTTATTTCAATTCGATCCTCTTTTGCAAATTGACCTTCTCCATTCGTACTTCCAGTGTGAAAAAAAGTATAGCTTCCTTTGACAATATCAGAGCCTGGTTGGTTACTAATATACCCAGGTCCTTTTACAAAAGGACTTCCGTGAAAGACTTTTTGCAGCATGCTGCAGAGATCTTGAATGGTAGCATCTGCAGCTTTTTGATCAGGCTTAGCTAGTATTGAATAGTTTTGGTAAACACTAGAAGAGAGCCGCTCGTCTCCTAGAACAAGATAGATCGTATCTAGTAAGGGACCATTAATTCCAGGTGATCTCCAAGCTGGGTATTGAGTTGGATAATCTTTGGGGAGATTGATCCCTAAATCTTGAGTTGCACGGTTTCTCATTTCTGCGTACACAGGGAAGTTACTTGCATTTGCAAGTGCAAAATCCTTCATATCAAGAGGCAATAACATTGCCATTTTGATTGATCTAAAAGAGTTTTCAGGCATCCAATCAGGAATGAAAGAATTATCATCTGTTTGATAACGGAATTGATCAAAAGCATTCACGATATTTTGGAAATAAGCTTCTGAATGACCGATTCCTCTAGGGTCTAAAGTAACCCCTGAAATGAGAGCTTTGTTTCTTTTATGGGCTTCATAAGCTTCATTTGTGTAAGCAACCCATTCCATTTTTTCAATGATGTTTTGGAATGCACCAAATGGCTTTTCTGGGGTTGCAAAATAATCTCTTATACGACCATAACCACTTGCTAGTCGATCAAAGATTGTTTCAGACTCGAGTTGAAATTCGTTGCAGTCAAAGAGAGCCTCTATTTGTACATGATTTGCTAACTGGCAGGCCCAAAAGTAGAAGTTATCTTCTTGTTCAACACTGAAACTGTCAGGGTGAAAAAATGCAAACTCAACCGGGCTTAGGATTTTAACAATCAGGCGACGGATACCATGTTTTTGTACAAATTCAAGCTTGTTTCTAAATATTTTTTGGAGTTTTTCTGTTTTTTGAGCTTGTGTTAATCCTTCAAAATGATTGCGCTTGTATTCAGACCACAAACTGAAGTTTTGTGACTTGATAGGGCTAGGATTTTGTTTTGCTATTGCCTTAGAGGCAAAACTGCACATTAGCACTGCCGCTATGGTATAAAATAGTCTACTAAATGTTCTCATACTGACCTTCAACTCCTTGTATTAATAATTGAAAGGTGCGCGATTAATTTTTCGCATGCCTCTAATCTCTAAAGATTTTCAAACCGCTTTTAGCGGGATTTGAGTAAGTTATGAACAAAAATTTTATTTACATGGGATTAATAGTCAATTTAAAATTTTTATTTTTCAGAAAAGAAGAAGGGGGGTACTTGAGTTGCAGCTTATACCGATCGTGTTGCAAAGTTTGGGAATTTGCTAAAACTAGCAGTCTCCTCCTTTACAACAGATATAAGTGATGCAGAGAGGACTAAGCACAATGGGGAAACCCGATTTGTCTATGTTATGCTGAGAGTAGTTGGGAAATTTAGACCTAAACATACTTACCTAACTTTTTGATTTTGTGAGAAATTTAAGAAAAACATTGAACATACTCGTATAAAAACAGATGACAATTTTGAAAAAAGTATTTAATATAAAAATAGGAGAGAGAAGGAGGCACTACTCATGAAAGCCATTAATTTTATTGCTCTTATACTGATTTTAATTGGAGCTCTCAACTGGGGGCTTTGGGGATTCTTTCAATTTGATTTTGTTGCTTGGCTTTTTGGCGGAGACTCAACTTGGCTAAGTCGTTTAGTCTATGCATTAGTTGGTCTGTCAGGGCTTTGGGGACTGAGTTTTCTAGCTAAATGTAAAGCGATTTGCGGTGGAAATCATTGCTGCAAGAAAGAAGAGAAATAATTGTAGAGGGCAAAACTCAATTGCCCTCTAATTCTTGTTTCCAAAAAAATCATTTCATATTCATAATGCCTTAATTTACAGATTTCACGGATCAAATGAAGGATGAGTACAAGTAAGTTCATCTTCCGCTCTCTTCTCAACCGCTCTTCTGAAAAGGTGATGGATTGGCATTTGCGCCCTCACATGGAACAACGCGCGATTCCTCCTTGGGAATCTATTTATGTTTTAGAGTCATCTGGGAAGCCCAATCAAGAGGGCTCGACACTCGCAGTTCGTGCAAAGCTCGTGGGCTTTATTTATAAAGATGTTGTCATTGAGTACTGCCGCTATGTTCCTGATGAAAGCTTCGAAGCAAGACAGGTTGAAGGCCCGTTTATCGAATGGTTTTATAAAATGAAGCTTAGAGAGCAAAGTGGCCATTCATGCGAAATCACTGATCAGTTTAACTTTAAGCATCGGTTTCCGAAAATTCTTACCTACTTCATTAATAAGCAGTTTCAAGAGCGTTTTAAGCGGATTTTGAAGTATAAGCACGAAGTTTTGCAAAATGATTTAGATCTTTTAGATAAATACACTTACGAAAAGCCTTTGAAGATATTAGTCAGTGGTTCAAGTGGGTTTGTTGGAAGTGCGCTAACGGAGTTTCTCGAGTTTGCAGGTCATGAAGTTTGGAAACTCAGTCGAAAAGCTGGGAGCTCTGATAAAAAAGTCCTGATTTGGGACCCTCACACATCTGAAGCAAACCAGGATATGTTTGAAGGGTTTGATGCCGTTTTTCATTTAGCAGGCGATAATATTGCTAAGGGATGGTGGTCAAGCAAGAAAAAAACGTCGATTTTAGAAAGTCGTTATAAGGGGACTGAGCAACTTGTTAAACTCCTTTCGCATTTAAAAAAGCCTCCAAAGACGTTTATTTGTGCTTCAGCTGTAGGTTACTACGGTGACCGAGGAAGTGAAGTCTTGTCAGAAGATAGTGCTCCAGGGAAAGGGTTATTCTTAACAAAGGTTTGCCAGTACTGGGAACGGGCAGCACGCGAGCTTGAAGAAAAAGGCATTAGGGTGGTGACCACTCGCTTCGGAATGGTCTTGAGTACAAAAGGGGGAGCTCTCAAAAAAATGCTTCTTCCTTTTCAACTCGGGTTGGGGGGCAAGGTTGGGCATGGCCATCAGTATGTGAGTTGGATTGCCATTGATGATTTAATTGGGGCTTTATATCACACTCTTCTGACTCCGTCTCTCAACGGAGCGGTCAACTTTACAAGTCCGCACCCTGTGATGAACTGCCAATTTGCTAAAGAGCTTTCTAAAGCGTTAAACCGCTGGCCTGGTCCTCCATTTCCTGCTTTTATAGTGCGACTTCTCTTTGGTCAAAAAGGCGAAGAGTTGATGCTTACCAGTTCCCGAGTTGAACCCAAAAAGCTTCTTGAGTCAGGATATACCTTCCAATTTCCGAGTTTGCGTCAAGCGTTTGAACATGTTGTTTAAACCCCAGAGTGTCATCTGTTTTCGCTTTAGCATTGCATAAATAGGCAACCTTTTTGCTTCGAAAAGGGCCTGAACGAAAAATTTAAGAGGCTCTTTGAGAGTCTATGAGCTCTTTAAATGCCAGTTGGAGCTCTTGAGTTGTAAGAGAAGCAGCAGGACGTCCTTCAATTTTTTTCTTAAGATGTTTCATAATTTGATCATGAGGAATTGAGTGATTTGTAGTTAGACGATCGTAGTAAAGGTTAATCGAATCAATTTCATGAGGCAATGAAGCCGTTGAAGGGTGAAAAAGGCTTTGCCAAACCTTCCTGTATTTGAACGGGGCATTTTGAAAATATAGGACCTTTAGAAGTTGGTATTCGGAAATAGGGTTATTTTTTAAGTGGTAGAGCTCTTTTTTCGAATAGATTTGTTTAAACGACGAGCACTCTGAAAGCTCTTTATGATGTTTCAGTGAAAGTAGAGCATTTAGTTTACGGGCTGAAATCGCTTCTTCAATGGCTTGGGAGGTTCTTTTACGCAGTTTGAAATAATGATACCCAAAAGTCATGAAAGTTAGAAAAGAATGAACGATGACTTTTTCTTTGATCGTTTTAAAGGTCAACTGCTCAATGAGGCTTCTCTTAGCTTCCAGGTCTTGGATATCTAAGTCTTTAATCAATTTTAAGTAAGGATGATCAAACTTTTTTATAAACATTTTTTTCAATAGCATTTTTTCGGCTTAATTCCTCTTTATCAAATAAAACTAATTTAATGAAACATTTTTTAGTTAAACTTTCTAAAATTTTTTGGTTGATAGGAAATCTCAAATTGATTACCTTCTATGCATGATTTAAAAATAGTGGAATACCGATGTTTACATCAGTCAATCTTCCAGTCAATTTTGTCATTAGTGTGCGTCTGTAAGGCGCATATCGAATTCTATTTAAATCCATACATTTTCTATTTTAAATCAACATTAGCGAGGTAAGAAAAATGAGTCAGATAAAGAGCACACCCCTTTCAACTGGGTTGGCTATGTTTTCTATGTTTTTTGGTGCAGGTAACATTACATTTCCTTTAATTATTGGCCAAAATGTGGAAGGCGGCATTGTGCTGGCTCTTCTTGGACTCATTCTTACAGCAGTGGTGATCCCTTTCACAGGTCTGATGTCTATCACTCTGTTTGAGGGAAATTATACGAGCTTTTTTAACCGTATTGGTAAGATACCAGCTCTCATTGTCATTTTAGTTCTTTTGAGCATCATTGGCCCCTTTGGAGGTATCCCACGTCTAGTCACATTAACCTTTTCCACTCTTAAAGTTTATTTTACTGGGATGCATCTACTCACGTTCAGTTTGATTAGTTGCTGCCTCATTTTCTTATTTTCATGGAAGAAAAGCCGTACTCTCGACCTTATTGGGTACGTCCTTTCTCCTCTGCTTGTCCTTTCACTACTATTTATTATCGTTAAAGGGCTCTTCTTCTCAACTCCTGAGACGATAGAAGGGACGCATATAGCCCACCCTTTCTTATATGGACTTAGAGAGGGATATAATACGATGGACTTGATTGCTGCTTTTTTCTTTTCCTCACTGGTTTATGGAAGATTGCAGCAGCAGGCAGGCAAAAAAGGAGGCGCCTCAGCTCTCCTTGCATCAGTCTTTAAAGCCAGTCTGATTGGTGCTTCTTTACTGAGTTTAGTTTATATTGGATTTGGCTATGTTGCTGCTAATTTCAGCCATGCGCTATCTGGAACCCCTATTGATCAATTAGTTGGTAAACTAGGGCATATTGTTTTGGGGCATCATGCTGGACTTATCGTTTGCATGTCAATTGTCTTAACTTGTTTAACAACAGCTATTGCTTTAACAGTTGTTTGTGCTGACTTTCTTCAGCAACAGGTATTTAAAGAAAAGATCAAATATGAATATTCTCTGGTAATGATCTTGGGCTTAACAGCTTTGACTTCATCGCTTGAGTTTACTGGAATTGTGAAGATGCTCTCTCCAGTTCTTCAAGTGATTTATCCTTCACTCTTAGTTCTTTGCTTGTTTAATATTTTGCATAAGGTATTTGCTGTTAAACCAATTAAGGTTCCTGTCTTTACAGCAATGACTCTAGTACTTTATTTTCAACATGTTGCTTAAAATGGGGCGCTTCGGCGCCTCATTTAGTCATCTCTTCTATAAACAGTTGCATTTTAGTTTTATTAATATTTCGTTTTTGTTTGTTTTTTCTTGATACATTAAATATTTCCATATAAATTAAAAATGAGGGTGGCCACTTGGCTGAATAAGGATTGCAATAGCAAACACATTCGGAGGAAGTATAATGAAAACTGAGCTCGGACTGAATCCGTGGTTGAGTATTTGGGTGAAACCGCGTCAGACGATGCGAGCGCTCATGGATTATAACGTCAACTATCGGTTTATTGCGCTTTGCGCAATCTTTGGGTTTCAGTATATGCTTCAGGTCACCCAGTTTTTATCCTTAGGACGAGATATAAACCTATTCGTCATTTTACTTATCGCTCTCTTACTATGTATTCCTGTTGGTTATATCCTATTTAATATCTCTTCTGCTTTTCTTTTTTGGGTAGGAAAGCTGATCAAAGGTAAAGGAACCTTTAAACAGATTCGAGCTGCGAGTTATTGGACGAGTGTTCCCAATGTGGTCACGATTCTTATCTGGATTGTCCTGATGGTCTTGCATGGAGGGAATCTATTTATTGCTGGATACGAGAGAGATATGGCAGGAGCCGCAATTGGGGTTAATGTCGGGGCATCGATCTTGCAGACAGCTTTGGGGATTTGGATGCTTGTCATTTTCTTACATGCTCTAGGGGAAGTTCAAAAATTTTCTGCATGGATGGCATTGCTCAATCTATTTTTAAGTGGGTTAGCCATTTTCATTGTAATGTTTATTATTGGTTGGGGAATCTCTGCGCTTACTCACATGTCGTAAAGAGATCCTAATCTTAGCTTATATGAGGGGAACTATGTTTAAATTATTTAAAAAAGGGCTTAGAGGAAGAGCATTAGCTGCTGTTGGTTCGCTTGCCCTGCTCTGCTCGGCAGGTGGGTCGTTCGGAGGAGCTAAAGCTTACTTAGCAGTAAAAACGGCGCAACCTCAAGTCAAGGCAGCAGATAGCTGGAAACGCTTTCATTCTGTTCAAGGAGAGTGTAGTATTTCGTTACCGAGTTCTCCTGAACATGTGAAGCAAATTATGCCACTTTCTGATGAAGGACATAACCTGCGTTACGATGTCTATGTAGCTGCACATGAACGTAAAGCTGTTTATATGCTTTTAGTGGCTCAGTATCCACCAATTGTTAATCAAGCACATGCAGAAATGAGCTTAGAAAGCTTTTTGAATGGGCTGATCACTCAGAATCCAGAAAACAAGCTTATTTTTGCTGATTTAACCGAAGTTCAAGGCTACAAAGCACTCGACTTTTTTATCCAAGCAAGAGGAACCTTTTTTAAAGGACGTGCTGTAATGGCGAATAATAACCTATATCTTCTTGCAATGGAATGTGATGGAAAAAACTATCTGGAAGATCATTTTACGCACTTTATTACTTCATTTGAACTCAAAAAGTAGTGAGAGACATGGAAAACCTCGTCATTATAGCTCTTGTTCAATTACTCATTACATGGGCTCTTGTTGGGGTTTCCTGGTACACACAGATCATACATTATCCTCTCTATAAGAAGATAAAAGAGGGCTTCGTCGAGTATGAGCGTTCTCATATTCGACGAACAGCCTTTCTCATTGGACCTCTTATGCTTATCGAGGCCATTTCAGCAATCATTTTAGTGGGTCTTTCAGAAGGACATTTAGCAACATTTGCAATAACGAACTTGATTCTTGTGATTTTTATTTGGCTAGCGACTTTCTTGTTTCAAGTGACGCAACATCAAAAGCTGAGTGTTCGATTCTCAAAAAAAATACTCAATAATCTCATCACTTCAAACTGGATCCGAACGATTCTTTGGACGGGAAAAGGAGTGGTGATGGCTACCTATATCTACTATTTTCTTGTTCACGCTTGCAGATTACACTTGGAACATATCTTCTAAATTTGTACAACCAGAATTAGGGGAGCGAAAGAACTCCTAATAGAGAAGTCTGGTGATGCATCATCCCTCCTTACCTGATGTTCAATCTGTAAACGTGAATCATAGAGCCTCCTGGCAGGCAGCAGTTTCACGTCACTTTCATGAGTCTTTCCAAAAAAAATATTTCCTCAACCTGCTTCTCTCTATTATTACCTTTGGAGTCTATCCCTATAAGAAGTACAAAAAAACTAAACACGCAGTCGCCCAAGCTTTAGCAGCACGCAAGCTTTTTTATTTTCGTGCTCTTCAAGATCATATTGAGGAGATGAGAAAAGGTCAGGCTCATCCAGACCCACGTCAGTCTCTCAATAGCATCTTTATGCAAATTCAATCTGAAAAAGTCAGTGAAGATGAACACGCTTTAGAATTCAAAGCTATTTATTCTCCCAATGAGATTCTGCTTTTTATCACTAACCCCGTACGTGATCAAAAAAGCCTTAAGCTCCACCGTCTAAAAACGTCTCGTCTTGATTATCTTAAGATGTGGCGTGAGATTAAAAAAAGAGCTCGAGCAAATCAATATAGGCAAATTCAAAACATTAACTTTTGCAATAAAACCTTAAAGCAAGAATGTTGCCTCACTCCAGAAGGGATTCATGATCGACTAAAGAGAACAGCTGTTTATCGTAAACGATCTTGTTTGTTGACCCGCTTTAAAGAACTGAGTAAAGCGTTTCAAGAGTTAGTAATTGCTTATCAAGACTTTGAAGAGCTTTCAGACGCAAGCCCAGAGCTGTTTCATTTTTTAGAAAGTCTTTCAAAAACTTCTAAAAAAGATATTGAAACGCTTCAAACCTATCTTGCTAGTCGTCATCTTCCTCGCGATTTACCGTTAGAAAATCGCAGACAGCTTATTCAACTAGGTAATCAACAAGACGTCCTATCTCATATTACTGAAGAGCAGCAGCTCAATATCTGTTCACTTATTCTTAACCAATATCAATGGGATTTTCTCTTATCTTTGCAGGAAGTTTCTCAAGTGACACTTAATCTTCTCGATTGGGCTTTTGAGGAATCTTCAAAAGCCATGAAAAAGCCTCTTTCCTATTTGGAAAGAATTTATGCAGGAGCTGAGAAGAAAGTTAAAGATGATCCAGAGAACTTTCCCACGCTGAATGAAAAGATCGCAGAGGATCACACTCTTGACCGGATGACAATGGATTTTGCCCATGAACTGAGCCGGGAGTGGCCCTCTTTAAATCTCGTAGATTCAAATAAAACTATTTATCGTTTGGAACGTTCCGACTCCTTTTCTCTTGAACATCTGATTGAGTGCTATCAACAGCTGCGGGATTTTTCTGCGATAGATGATACGCTTTTTGTTATCTTGCAACAGGCCGTTTCCCAGGTAGGAAAAAATGGTTTCCAGGCAGCAATTGAAGAAGGGGTGATTCAGCTACTTGGGGAAAAATCAGAGTATTTCTTACCGATTCTTTCGAATACCGATGTAACAATCAAACGAATTGAAACAAATTATATTGAAATTCAATATACCTTTGAACAAGTGATCGTAAAAAAAGGGGAAGTGCAGCACCCATTTGAAAAAGAAAAATATATGGTGATTAATCAACCTCTTAAAAAACAAGAAAATCACTGGACCTCGCTTGAGCCTGAGATAGAGATTGCTATTAAAAAGAGGATTGGATGAGAAAAGTTATTCGCTCAGTGACTCCTCCTTTAGTTAGCCTTGTGATAGTCATGTTGGGGAATGGTTATTTCAACACCTATGCTAGCTTACGAATTTCAATTGATGGTTATGCCAGTTGGGTTATCGGAGTACTCAATGCAGCTTATTACGCAGGGGTGATGTTGGGGTCGATTTATGTCGAGCGGCTCATTGACCGAATCGGTCACATCAGGACATTTGCTATGTTTGCTTCGATTAATTCAGCTGTCATCTTGGTGCAATCGTTTATAATTGGGCCTGTTAGTTGGACACTGTTCCGTTTTCTTGTTGGTTTTTGTGCTTCTGGCTTTTTTATTGTGATTGAAAGTTGGCTTCTTCTTTCAACAGGTATCCGTACACGTGGGAAAATTCTTTCGCTGTATATGTTGACGCTTTATATGGCTCAAGGATTTGGGCAGTTTATTTTGAATCTTGCACCAATCAAAAGTATGCTTCCCTTTGCGATTACAATCTTTCTAAGCTCACTTTCCGTTCTTCCTGTTTGCATGATGAAAAGTAGTGGTCCTCTCATGCTTGAATCATCGATTACCAATATTTTTCAGATTTTAAAAAAGGCGCCGCTTGGACCCATTGGCTGTTTTATTGCAGGCCTTATCATGAGTTCTTTTTATGGTTTAGCACCAATTTTTGGTAAAGAAATCAACCTGAGCATTATGCAAATCTCCCAAATCATGGGCTTAACAATTTTAGGAGGCCTAGCTCTTCAGTGGCCAATTGGGCACCTTTCAGATATTTTTAATCGGCGAAAGGTGATGATTGGGGTCTTTTTTGTTTTGATGGTCCTAACTTTTCTTCTGTTTCATAGTGTTTCTTTTCACTACTATCTTCTACTTGTACTAATGATCCTATTTGGAGGGATTTCCTTTACGATTTACCCACTTTCAATTACCTATACGTGCGATTACTTTTCAGAGAAAAATATTGTTGGGATTACCTGTGCTCTTCTAATTATTTATGGAACAGGTTGTATAATTGGTCCTCTTATTTCTCCGATTTTTATGTCTTTAGTCGGACCAGCAGGACTCTTTTTATTCATATCTATTGTTTCGGCTATCTATATCTTATTTGCCATGTGGCGCGTCCTTCATGCGCGTCGCCTACCTGATGAGGAGCAAAGCGACTATTTACCCCTTCCTCGAGCCACTTCTTTAGCCTTTTTCCTTGACCCACGCAGTGATTTAGGAGAAGGAGATGAGCTAGATGGGGAAGAGGAGGAAGATTTTTATCCTTTTATGGAAGAAGATGAAGACGAAGATGAGGAGTAGCTCACAACAAAGAGTTATGTAGCCAACGCAGCTTTTCCACCCATCATACGGAGTAGCTCAGTTTGTCTTTGCTTATCATCTAAGGATTGAATAGTTGTAATAGTGCGAGAGCTTTCACTTCTTTTGGCAATCAAAAGATGATGCATAGCAAATCTTGCGACCTGAGCAAAGTGAGTGATACAGAGAACTTGCCTTGACTGACTGAGCTCTAAGAGCTTTTCTCCGATCAGAGTGGCTGTTTCACCGCCGATATTCGAGTCAATTTCATCGAAAATCAGGATAGGAATCGCTTCTTTTTCCGCTAAGAGAAGTTTAAGAGCAAAAAAGAGACGAGAAAGCTCCCCTCCACTTGTTTTACTTTTTACAGGGGCTGGCTTTTCTCCACAGTTTGCTGCTAGTGAAAAAGAAATCAGATCAGATCCTTCAGGCCCTATTTCTTTTTCCCCAATTTGAACATGAAACTGAGCATCAGGCATGTTTAAAAGACGGATTTCGGCAGTAAGTACCTGTTCGAGAGATTGTGCTGCTTGGGTTCTTTGTTGTGTAAGCTCGAATGAGAGCTTTCTGCACTTAGATTGGACTGTTTGGGCCTCTTTTTCCATCGCTTCGATTTTAGAGTCGAGTTTTTCAAAATGCTCAAGCTCTTTTTCAAGTTGCTGGATGCGCTTCGGAATTTCATGTGTTTCAAGGTGGTGTTTCTTTTTAATTGTATTCAGTGCTGAGAGTTTTTGTTCGAGCAATTCAAGTTGCTGAGGAGCTTGGCTGAGGTTTTCTAGCTCGGTAGAGAGGGTAAAAGAAAGCTCATTGAGACTTGAAAGAGCAGTTTCGAGAAGCTCATTGGAATCTAGCAGCTTATTGTATTGGGTGAGAGTCGGGAGAATAGAAGTTTCTAGCCCTTGTGTAATAAGAGATAGGTTTTCCGTAAGCTCTTGAGAACTTACTTGTTTTTGATAGGTTGCAAAAAGGTCGTTCTCGTCTTCAGATAGGTCAATAGATTGAAGATCTTCGAGCTCCCAACGAATGCGATCGGTCTTTCTTTCAGCATCAAGTTTTTCGTGTTTTAGCTGACTAAGCTCACTTTTAAGCGCTTTTTCTTTTTTGTATGAGGCCGAAAAGGGAACTGTATTAATATTCCCATAGGTATCCAGGATATGACGTTGCTCATCCACCGAGCGGAGAGCCATACTGGTATTTTGTCCTGCGATTTCAAAAAGATAAGTGCCTAGCTGAGTTAAAAGTTGCAGAGGGGCTAGCTGAGCATTGATGAAAATGCGGTTTTTGCTATTGCGAGAGATTTCTCTTTTGATGATTAGTTCTTCGGATTTATCAAAAGTGATGCCGGCTTCATTTAAAAGTGTTTGCACAGAGGCAAGTTGATCAATTTCAAAAGAAGCTTCAATGACAGCCTGATCTTGCCCAGAGCGGATGATAGTAGAATCAGCTTTCTGTCCCATGAGAAGGTTGATGGCTTGAATTAGAATGGTTTTACCGGCGCCGGTCTCTCCAGTGAGAATATTGAGCCCTTTTTCAAAGAGAATAACCGATTCCTCAATGAGGACAAAGTGTTGTAAACGAAGTGTTGTAATCATATAGATAGTTATAGCTAGATTGCTTGGATCTCTTCAAGAGTTTTGAAGTGCATTTTTGCAATTCTAGGTAGAAGGGCTCGCCCATGTTTAGTAACAAATTTACGTCCAGCTGCAATAACAGCAGGGGAGGCTCCTTTTGGAAGATTGACTTGAAACTCATCGCTAAGCTTCTCCATGCCCTCAACAAATGCTGCGCGAGCAATAATAGAAGCAGCGGCAACAACAATGTCTTCTTCCCCTTTGTGACGTTGGGTCAGGTCAACTTCAATCCCCTTCCTCTTAAGAGCGGAATCGACAACGTGTTCACTCGCAAATTTGTCAATCGTGACTTTTTTGCATGGGGATTTTTTAAGCACATCTTCTATAGCTGTTGCATGCCCCCATCCTAAAAGGCTATTGAGATTATGGAATTTTTCATAGAGCTCGTTATATTTTTGAGGGAAAATTTTAACGAGAGCATAGGAAAACTTTTTGCGGATTTGCTCCGCTAGCTTGAGGATAGTTGAGTCTGTCATCCGTTTACTATCTCGAACACCCATTTTTGAAAGTTCTGTGATCCCAGCTTCATCAGCAAAAACAGATCCGACAACAAGAGGACCAAAAACATCTCCTTTTCCAGCTTCATCGACGCCAATGTGAGGAGTGCGATCAAGTTCAGCATCAGGGTAAGAATAAGTTAGTTTACCAAGAATCTCGGGTTCGAGATAAAAAGTAATGAAATCATGCTTATCTTTGCCTTGGACTGTGAGTTTTCCTGATTCATAAAGGGTGCAGGATACGCCTTTTTTCTTGGCCTGAAAAAGGGTGTACTGGGGCTTTGATAACTCAAAGCCTTGTTCTTTTAAATCTCCTTCTAACTTGGAGGCTAAAGAAAGGTCTATTTGGGCTACAAAACATGCCGATTGATTCATGACCCAAATTCTACCATTAAGGTGTTTTTAATTGTAGATTTTAGATCAATAAGGTAGTCTAGCGTCTTTCGGATAGATCATCTAAGGGAGCTATATGACTCAAGATATTAAGCAGATTGGCGAAATGTTCAAGGCCAAGCGAAAAGAGCTTAATCTCTCTCTAAAAGAGGTCGAAAACTCAACATCAATTCGCTCGAATTATATTGAGGCAATTGAAGAAGGGAGAGAAGATCAGTTTCTATCACCTGTGTATATGCTAGGATTTCTTCGCCAGTATGCGAATTTTTTAGGTATGGATGGAGATAAAGTCATTCGTGATAATCCTGAGGCTTTTGACTCTGAAAGTGCTAAACACGATTTCTCCTATGGAATCGGTACACTTGAAGTGCGGGGGAGTTTAGGTGGTGGGGTAAAATGGTTACCAAACTTGGTGTGGGCTGCTGTTTCTGTTGTTGTTCTTGTTCTTGCCTACTACCTAGCGAAATACCTTGGTGTCATCTAGAATGGTTTTTGAAAATCGATTGATTAAGGAGAAATCTCCTTATCTTTTGCAGCACGCACATAACCCTGTGGATTGGTATCCTTGGGGAGAAGAAGCTTTTGCAGCGGCTAAAGAGCAAGATAAGCCTATTTTTCTCTCCATTGGCTATGCCACTTGCCATTGGTGTCATGTCATGAGTCGTGAGTCGTTCAATCAGTCTGAAATTGCAGCTCTTATGAATGAGGCTTTTATCAATGTTAAGCTTGACCGCGAAGAACTTCCTGAGATTGATAGCCTTTATATGGAATTCGCTCAAGCTTTGATGGCTTCGGGCTCAGGTTGGCCCCTCAACTTGATTTTGACTCCTCAACTTAAGCCATTTTACGCGACCACATATATGCCACCAAATACGCGCCAGGAAATGATGGGGGTAAAAGAGCTTACAACACACATCAAGCAACTCTGGAAAAGCGATGAGCGGGAGCTTCTTTTAGACCAAGCTGAAAAGCTAGTCGATCTTTTTGCAAGAAGTGTTCAAACTCGGGGAGAAGAGTTGCCGAGCGAAAAACATCTTGAGTCTGCTCTTGAATTGCTTTTTGAAGCGGTTGACCCTGTCTATGGAGGGATGAAAGGGGCGCCCAAGTTTCCTTTGGGATACCAAGTCCAGTTTTTCCTTCAACATGCTCAGATGGATCAAGATTCACGGTCTCTTTTTTTTGCGGAACTGACTTTAGACATGATGCACCGTGGAGGGGTCTATGATCAAGTCGGAGGTGGGTTCTCTCGTTATAGTGTTGATGAAAAGTGGGTCATTCCTCATTTCGAAAAAATGCTCTATGATAATGCCCTAATGGCTTCCGCATTTCTCGATGCCTGGAAATTGACAAAAAAGCCCTATTACCGCCAAGTTTGCGAGGAGATCTTAGACTATCTGCTTCGAGATATGCAGCACTCTGAAGGAGGCTTCTATTCAGCTGAAGATGCTGATACAGATGGTAAAGAAGGGGCTTACTATATTTGGAGTTATGAAGAGGTTAAGTCTCTGCTACCTTCAGATGATTTAGATATTTTTTGTGAGTATTTTGATGTGACTCCAAGCGGAAACTTTGAGGGGATGAATGTTTTACATCGTACATTTTCTCTAGAGGAGTTTAGCCAGCTTCATGGGTTAGAACCTAAAGTCATCGAATTGCGCTTAGATGCATGTTTAAAGACTCTTTTTGAGGCACGCAGCGGACGTAAACGTCCTTTTAAAGATGATAAAATTCTGGTCACTTGGAATGCTATGGCAATCGATGTTTTGATTCGGGCAGGCCGAGCATTTGAAAATCAGAAGTACTTAGAGAGCGGGCTTTACGGAGCACAATTTATCCGAAAGAACCTGTGGAAAGAAGGCAAACTTAAGCGTCGTTTTCGTGAAGGGCAAACGGACTATGATGGTGCACTTGATGACTATGCTTATTTGATACGAGCGCTCATCACACTTTATGAAGCTGACCAAGGGAGTGAGTGGCTAGATTGGGCTCTTGAGATGACCAACTTTTTAGAAAATGAGTTTAAAGCAGAAGAGGGAGCTTTTTTTCAAACGGGGCCAGAGCACTCTATTTTACTACGTCGCCCAGAACTTTATGATGGAGCGCAACCTTCAGGAAATGCGATTCATGCTGAAAATCTCATTCGCATGGATCAACTCACACACAACCGCGAATTTCGGATCCAAGCAGAAGATATTTTAAAGGTTGCAATGAGCTATATTGAAACCTATCCTCAAGGAGCCTGTTATCATTTGTTTGCACTAGAGCACTATCTAGATAAAAATGCGCTTACTATTGTCATTGCTTTAGACGAAGATGAAAGTTTAAAGGATGAAATTGCAAAAGTCTTATCGACTCAATATCTCCCTCATCACGCTGTTGTTTGGAAGCACATTTCTGATAAACACTTTGAGGAAAATATCCCAATTAACAATCAAACGACTATTTACATTTGTAAACAAGGCAAATGTGAAGAACCAATCACGTCTATCGACTCTTTTCGTCTCCGGTTTACTTAAACGGCGAAATTTGAGAAGATGAACATATCTGATAAGTTTTAATATAACAGAGCGAGGAAATGGATAAGAATACCCTTGGAGACTACGCGATCATCAAACAAATAGGTCAGGGAACACTTGGCTCTGTTTATTTAGCAGAACATCGTTTTGTCAAGAAACAATTTGTTTTGAAGGTTCTTCCGGAAGAGCTAGCTAACGATCGAAACTTCATCCAGAGGTTTGAAAAAGAAGTGGCGACACTTGCCACGCTCGATCACCCTCATATTGTTAAAGTGCACAATGTCTCATTTGCGGATGGTTACTATTTCCTAGTGACAGACTGTATTGTTGACTGTTTTGGAGAAACCACCAACTTAACTCAATATTTAGGTGTTAATAAACAGTCGCTGAATGAAAACGAAATTCTTGAGCTTCTTTCGCAAATTGCATCGGCTTTGCACTACGCTCATCAGAAACAGCTAAATGGGACACCACTTGCTCATCGTGGGATTAAACTCAATAACATCCTGATTGGCAAAGGGGAGAGAGGACTTCATGTTTATCTCTCAGACTTTGGACTTTCACATATTGTTGGCGAAGGAGCCATTCTTACCCGTTTATACAAGGTTCTCGCTGATGTTCTTTCTCTTGATTTGTCGTCATCAATCTTGAAGAAACCCGAAGAAGAAATTTATTTAACCGGCCCTTTTGACTCGAGTAAGCTTTCGAAGCTTCACGCCTCTTTTCTCCAGACTTACCACTTTCTTGCACCAGAGCAAAAGATTTATAGGGAAAAACCAGTAGGTCCCCAAGCAGACATTTATGCCTTTGGAGTTTTGGCTTACTTTTTACTTATGCATACCTTTCCAGAAGGGCGTTTTCCTCTTCCTTCGGAGCTTTATCCTGACTTTCGTTTAGATTGGGATTATTTGATTCGAGAGTGTCTGAAACCTGACTTAACAAAAAGACCTTCGTCTCTTCCCGCAGTTCTTGAAGAGCTCATCCGTCCTCATCGTGGTGATGGTGAAGAACTCATCGAAAAAGAAGAAGATGCCGTCTTAAATTGGGATGATGAGCCTGCTGTTGAACCTTCAGAGCCAGATCTTGCACAAGAGACAGCAAGCCAGCTTGAAAAAATTAAAGAAGCAACTCCTGTTGCTGTAGCAGATCCTGAGCCAGAGATTACTGAAGGCCAGACGCAGATGCTTCATGAAATTTCTGATTCAGTTCGTAATACAAACCCCAAGCCTGTTTTGAATCCTGGAGAGATTAAACGTCCTGAATATGACCCAGACCCTGCTGCAGCCTTTCATGTCGAAACAACTGTTGCCCGCTATGTCCCACAGCAAAATGAAGTCAGGGATATTCAGCCGCTTCAAAGTGAGATGGTAATTATTAATGGCGGAGAGTTTTATCGTGGCTCTAATCAAGGAGGGCGCGATGAAAGACCACGACATAAGATTTTAGTCAGTAGTTTTGCAATGGATGTTCACCCAGTCACAAACGAGCAATTTGTCCGTTTTCTTCAGGTGATGGGTGGGGAAAAGGATGCGAATAATCAAGATATCATCCAACTTAAAGAGTCACGTGTCAAGCGTCATAGTGGAAAGCTCGTTATTGAATCAGGCTATGCTAAACATCCTGTCATTGGTGTGACCTGGTATGGAGCCATTGCTTATGCTAAGTGGGTTGGAAAGCGCCTTCCAACTGAAGCCGAATGGGAAATTGCAGCAGCAGCTGGCCAAGAAGACATCATTTATCCAACAGGAGCAACGATTGAGCGGACACAAGCAAACTTCTTTAGCTCTGATACAGTCACGGTCAAAAGCTATCCACCGAGTGAATATGGCTTATATGACATGGCTGGAAACGTCTATGAGTGGTGTCAAGACTGGTATGATTACAATTACTATGAAGTCTCACAACAAGAGCCAGAAGATCCTCAGGGGCCTTTACAAGGTGTGTATCGTGTTCTACGAGGGGGATGCTGGAAAAGCCTTAAAGAAGATTTGCGTTGCTCTCATCGTCACCGCAATAACCCTGGCATCGTGAACCGCACCTATGGTTTCCGCTGTGCTGCTGATGTAGATGAGTCGTGATAGCCTTTCTCTTTGTTTGCTTAGGAAACATTTGCCGTTCACCAGCTCTTATGGGGTACATGAATCATCTTGCTTACCAAAAGGGGATGAATAATCAGCTTTATGTCGATAGCTGCGGCCTTTATGCGAACTTTTTAGGAGCTTCTCCAGACCAGCGGATGCAAGCTGTTGCTAAGCAAAAAGGAATTCTTTTTGACCACCAAGCTAAAATCTTTGAGCCAGCTTTTTTCGAGACCTTTCAAGCCATTTTTGGGGTGACAGAAGAGGTCATTTCTCACCTTCACTCTTTTGCACATACAAAAGAGGAAAAAGCAAAGGTTTATCTTGCAACTGCATTTAGCCAAAACTATAAGGGAAAGGATATTCCCGATCCTTACTATTTAGGAACTCAAGGTTTTGAAAAAATCTGGGATATGATTGAAGATAGTTGTGAGGGGATCTTCAATCATTTTGTCAAATTTTAGATAAGGGTACTTGAGCAACGCTCTTCTTCACTATTGAAGAATTTTAGATATTAGTATAAAACACCTTATGCATGACTAAGAAGAAAACTTGAATAAAAAAACGAGACAAGTATGTTACGAACACTAGCTTTTTCATTGATTTTTGCTTTAAAATCTACTGCAGTTTTTTCAAGTTTCTTAGCTTATGTTCCTATTGATCCTTCCACGAATACAACCATAGCAACAGTTCTTAGGGGGTGGGATCCTTGCAAATTGGTTACTCATCCAGATGAAACTTTTGCTTATGCCATTGATGTAGGGAATGAGTGTGTCAGTGTCATCGATTTTTCAACTAATAGCGTCGTTGCAACTGTCCAAGTGGGAGAGGAGCCTTGTGAAATTGCTATAGCGCCAAATGGCGCCTTTGCTTATGTTACGAACAAATCTAGTGATACTGTTAGCGTTGTTAACACTTCAAAGCATAAAGTAATAGCAACAATTCCTGTAGGCATTGAACCAACTTATGTAACGATGACACCAGATGGTACTTTTGCTTACGTGACTAATGAATCTAGTGATAATGTTACTGTAATTAATACTTTAATGCATACTGTCATTGCTACGACTCCTGAAGGATCAGGCTCTATTTTGGAACTTATTACTCCAGCTCCCTTAACGGGCTTAAGTCTTTCGGGTTACTGCAAAAAAAATAGGCATCGTAAGCTATTTAACGTAATTAACTGGTCTCTTGATTCAGATATAGATCCTCCTACACATTATCAAATTTTTTGTGACTCAATACTAATAGCAACAGTTCCAGGAAATATAACATCATTTGAAGATCGTAACTTCAAAAGAGGGCTCTATTCCTACCTTATTGTAGCACAAGACCAAACAGGCGCTCTTGCAACAGGAAGTCTTACGATTCAATGTAACTAATTGTAGAGTTTGCATTGGAACTGAACGCACAAATCACATTCTTTTGACCATTTGTTAAGTTTTTTAAAAGAAAAACTAGACAAAAAAAACTTATAACATCATATTTCCACGCTTTGTGAAACTCAAAATGAGTGGAAAGTGTCTATAAGTTTTAAGCCTACATTGTTCTTTTGCATTGCTTTATTGTCTCTTGTTAGTCAAGCTGCCAGTCAAAGCTCGAATGAGATCGATCCACCTAATGATCACTGTGTTCCTTACTGTTCATATGCAGGCCTTTTAGAAAGTAAACAGAGTCATATTGAAATCGGTGTTGAGCTTCTTGTTTTTACATCTTCTATTAGTTCTATTTTTTCTGATGCTCAGGTTCTCTTAGACGAAACTTTTGGGAGCCCAAACTCAGCACAAATTTTTAATAACGAAGTGAAATCTGTTGACCCAGAGTATAACCCAGGATTTTCGCTTTATTTTAAGTATCATCCTTCTGTCAGAATGAACACAGTGGGAATTGCGTATAGTTACATTCATAACAATGCAGATGGCCGCCTTAGTCAAGACAACAGCACGTTTATTCCGGTTACAAATGTAACACAAACAACTATGCAAAGAGATAAAGGCTCTCAGCATACTCATTTGCACATCGTGGACTTTTTTGTAGAAAAATCTATTCCTGTTACCTCATATCTCTTAGTTAACCTTCATGCAGGGATGGCATTTCACAGCTTTCATTATTCTTTTAATCTTAAAAATGATCTGAATGTCACTCAAACTTCAAATCTGGGTGGCGCTATTGTTGGCATTCAAGACATTAATGCGACAGTAAATGAAAAAGGAAACTTTTGGGGCGTAGGTCCGAATATGGGTTTGAATTTTGACTTTCCCTTCTTTTCTGCTAGTTCTAAACATGATTTAAATTTTATCGGCTCAACAAATTTTGGCTTAATCTGCGTTAGAGATTACCTAGAAGGTTCTCTAGGTGTCAGTACACGTCTATTGATCAATGGGCAAGATACGGGTACCAACTCGGAGAATATTACATGGAAAAACCCGACGGTGACCCATTTTATACCTAATCTAGATTTAGATTTTAAACTGCAATACCGTTGGCATGATATCAATCAATCTAATGTGGATCTAATTCTTGCTCTAGGTTACCGGTTCATCTCATACTGGCATACAGATCAGTTTGGAAGGAATGTTTGTCTTTTTGAGGGAGATAGTGGTGTTTCTTTATACTCCTACCGCCTATATCCTAGAGATATTGAAGACTTTGCTTACTGTGGCCCATACTTTCGGTTAGGCGTTGGCTTTTAAATGGTAAATGATGAGTAGATTCATGAGAAAACTGTTTCGACTGACCTGTTTTTTTTTGTTTTTAACAGCCCAAGTCTATTCTGGGCCGCGACATATTGTTAGCCGCTCCTTTGTTCCTGCGAGGGCTTCAGTGCACCCCGAACAAATTATTATCTTTGCTTCTGCTGATGCAGACGCTGGAGATGCTTACTTAAACTCTCAAGGACAACAAAGGGCTGCCTATCTTCAAGACTTTTTGCTCTACCAAAATCCTAACAGTTTTACAATCAACCAAGCGGCTAATCGGATCCAGGCTTTTTATGTACCAAAAGATGATATGGGAAACTTCTATGCTGCGCATGCACTTCAAACAATTGCTCCTTTGTATCACCAAGCAAACGGGATTAGAATAGAGCAAAAGAAAACGGAAAACCTTCCTTATAATCAAGAGTACACTTTAGCAGCTGGACCTAAGGATAGTCCTCAACTTATGAGCGACTTACTTCTTTCCGGAGGCGGGCAAATTGCTGCAGGAAGTCTTGGAGATATATCAGGTAAAACTTTTGTGATTTGTTGGCGACTCGAACAAATTACAACAAATTCAGATGGTCTTTTTGGAGACCCCAGCGTCCAACAATATTTGACAAATGCCTTGAGTAATTTTGAGGGGCTTGGATCAGAGCAAAATTATGTTTGGATTATTGAATGGTTGCAAGATACGCCAGTTGGTAAAACCCTTAAAGAAGTTAATCTAGGTGATTTCAATGAACAGTAACTTCATTTTTAAAGTTATTTTCTTCTGCATATTTTGTATACAAGGCAGCGCAGCGCTGCCTGCTGGAGTTCCTTTTCGCGTGATTGCTTTTCGTCATGGAGAGAAAAATACTTCTGGACCGAATATTCCGCTGGCTCCTACATCCCAGCTACCCGTGTTCCCTCAGGGTTTGGATGTTGTTGGATATCAACGCTCGATTTACTTAGTAGGGTATGTATTAGGTACTCCAGATAATACTAACTACATGCCTGCAATTCCGGGTAATCCTCCGTTATTTGCTGACCTTATTATGGGAGCATCACCTCATCATCCTATCACCCGGATTGCTGCATTAGGCCCCGATCAACAAGCAGGCCCTCCTCTAGGAACAGGAACTTGGCGTCCTCTTCAGACGATTACGCCTTTAGCTAATGCAGTTTTTCCAAGTGATGCCGTTGTTGATCCTTATAATTATAGGCCAACAAATTCTCTAGTTTATCAAGTCATAGATGATCAACCAGCAGGACCAGGCGGTGATTACACAGATCTTATTAACGAAATTACTAATGGAACTAATGATGATAAAACGGTTGTTCTTTGCTGGGAGAGTAATCGGCTGCCTTTTATGCTAGCTGCTCTCGATGCAGGAATTACAGGCCATGTAATAGGTGATCCAAACTCTGTTGTTATGGATCCGAATTTCATCGACACTTTTGGCACCTATCCAAATTTAACTTTTCCACTGGTTCAAGGGCAAAAACCCTTTAATCTCACATTTGTTATTCAATATTTTGATGACGGTGGTACCCTCCGGTCTAATTTTACATCACTTGATCCTGCTCAGGAACCAACTAGCTTTTTTACTAACACTGGTGGACAGCAATAGTAAGTCCCAGTTTGTCAACTTCTGTCTATAACCTATTTTAATACTGTTACTTATCAATTATTGTGCTCATGGACCATTTGTTAGTTAGATTAACGTAAAAGTAGTCACTTTTTGATGTCAGTATTATTTACGGATTTTGTTTTTTATATTTTTTTTAGTATTTTTAAAAAAATTAATAAGGAGATTAAGCGATGAAAAACACTTTTGATTATCATGAAGCAATTCTAAAATTGCGTGAGTTTTTTCAGGAAAAAAAAGGGTTTATTGAAGTACCAGCTCAGTCAAGAACTTCAATTCTTGCGGCCTGTGAAGATCCTAAAAATATCACACAGTTTACGTTTGATGCATTTGACTATCCTCTACCTCAAACAGGTCAAATGTGGTTGGAATATGAGCTACTAAAAAACCCAACATTTCCAGGTTTTTTTTGCGTAACGACTAGCTATCGTAATGAACCAAAACCAATTGAAGGTCGCCATGATAAAATTTTCCCAATGTTTGAGTTTGAAGCAAAGGGGAGTATTGAAGACTTGAAACAGCTTGAAGAAGAACTTCTTATATTTTTAGGTTTTGGAAAGCCAAAGTTTGTTGAATATGAAAGAATTTGCCATGAGTGGAATATAGATGAAGTGAGTGCCGAACATGAAGAGCGAATGAATCTTGAAATTGGACCGGTCATTTGTCTTGAAAAATTCCCTTTGAGAACCGATCCATTTTGGAATATGAAACGTGTTAGTCGTGACTCAGATCTATTCGAGAAAGTCGACGTCATTTTATATGGAATGGAAACTATAGGAAGTGCAGAACGGTCTATAGATGTTCAGCAAATGAGAGAGCACTTCTTAACCATTTCAGAAGGTCAATATGCGGAGCTACTTTTTGAAAAATTTGGTCGCTCTCGTGTGGAAGAAGAATTAGATGAATATTTTGGTTTTAAAATGATTCAACGTTTTGGTGGAGGAATTGGGGTAACACGACTTGTAAGAGCAATGTACTTAGCTGGGTTAATGGAGGACAAGGTAATCTGTTAGCGTTAAAGGAGAATATAGTCTTGCTCAGGGAATAGCCCAAATATATGTCTCCAATCTTTTACATAGTAATATTCATGTCGATTCGATTATTGAGATTGTTCGAGATAAGCAATTATTTTACAATGATTTAAGTTTTATTCTCTTTTTAAAAGAAGATTTCATATTCTTTTAAATTAAACCTCACAATTAAACTGTTTGTTATTAACTATTTAAATAAAAAAAATAAAACTTAATTTTTATTTTTAAATAATTTATAATATTAATTGCGACAATTTAAATTGAGCTTTCAAAGGGAGTTGAAAGCGTGAGTTCATAGGCTCAGAATTTAAAGATTACAAACAAAAAAGAAGGAGAAATCATTATGGCCGCGTCTGTTGGGGCTTTATCTGCATCAAATCCAGAGCATCACCCAGCTCAAATAGTCAAAGACATTTTTCCAAAAGAAGTCTCTGACTCACTACTTAATCGTTTTGGAGAAGAAGTCTCCGATTTTTTTGAACCAGAAAACAACGTACGATTTTTACATGAAGGAAAGGAATGGAAGCTTTCATTCACCCCCAATTTTGAATCTAATAGTAATAAAATTTTTAGCGTGATAGCAAGGCTGACAGAAGTAGGTCAATCTCGTGGCCCCATCATGGAAATGCAAGATGGAAATATCACGGCGGCACCTGTCCCTAAAATGGGATCGTTCTTTTCTAAAGTTATCACGGAAGGAACAGTACAATTTGCAAATATTATTAAAGGTGGATAACACTGTTTTTCAAAAAGAAGCTTCTTTGATAAGAAGAGGCTTCAAATTATTAGATCACATTTCGCAAAAAAATTTATATATCTACTAGCCTTGAGTTTTTTTCAGCGAGCCGATACGCTTTTGCCTTGAAAACATGGGAGACTCATCATGAAACTGCTTCTTTATAAACCTCGAGGATTTTGTGCAGGAGTTGTTAGAGCGATTGAAACTGTTGAAAAGGCTCTTGAACTTTGGGGTGCACCGATCTACGTCAAACACCAAATCGTACACAATCGACATGTTGTTGAAGATTTGGAGAAAAAAGGTGCTATTTTTATTGAGGATCTTGATGAAGTACCAGAAGGGGAGCGAATTATCTATTCAGCTCATGGGATTTCTCCTGCTGTTCGCGAACATGCCAAACGGCGTAAACTGATCGAAATTGATGCATCGTGTGGACTTGTTATTAGAGTTCATTCTGCTGCAAAACGGTTCGCAGAAAAAGGGTATCAAATTCTACTTATTGGACATCGCAAGCATGTAGAGGTGATTGGTACTGCTGGAGAAGCTCCAGATCAGACGACCGTGATTGAGTCAGTAGAGGATGTAGAAAGACTCGATTTTCCGCCGGACCAAAAACTTTTTTATGTCACGCAAACTACACTGAGTTTAGATGACGTAAAAGAGATTACAGATGCCTTAATGCAGAAGTACCCTCATGTTGAAACGCTTCCAAGCTCTTCTATTTGCTATGCAACAACAAATCGCCAGCTTGCTCTTCGTGAAATCACACACACTGTGGACTTGGTTCTTGTTGTAGGAGATCCTACGAGCTCTAACTCAAACCGTCTTTGTGAAGTTGCAAGAACACGAGGTATCCCTGGATTTTTGATTAATGCACCTGAAGAAATTGATCCTTCATGGCTGGAAGGTGTTTCGTCAATTGGTTTGACAGCAGGAGCTTCAACGCCAGAGTCAGTCGTTCAAAAATGCATTGAGCACCTTCGTTTGTTAGGCGTTACGGAAACGGAAGAAGTTGAATACACCGAAGAGAATGTATTTTTTCAACTTCCAAAGGAAGTTTTGACGACTACTTGATTTTTATTCTTTCTCTACGCATATCTAAAATTTATATCTTTAGGATACGTAGATGGATAAAAAAGCGCGAGAGTCTCGCAGCCAAATCGATAAGGGGTCATTCAAACGAGTTCTAGGAGTGGGGGATCTTTTTGCTGTGGGCTATGGCGATTTAGGATCTTCAATCTACTATGCCCTCGGGATTACAGCTATGTTCTCCTTAGGGGCAGCACCAATATCATTGGCACTAGCTGGTCTTGTATTTGCTTGTACAGCACTATCCTATGCAGAGCTTACGTCAATGTTGCGCGATACGGGTGGTTCTGCAACTTTTGCACGTTATGCCTTTAATGATCTGATTTCCTTTATTGCCGGCTGGGCTCTTCTTCTCGACTTTATTGTCACCATCGCGATTTCCTCCTATTCTATTGGACCGTACCTTTCCTTTTTTGTTCCGCTGTTTAAGCTTCCTCAGTTTAAAATTGGCTTGACCATTCTCATTATTATTTCTCTTTTTTTTATTAATTATCGAGGGGCAAAGGGATCTGCCCGGATGAGTTGGTTTTTAACAACTATGACCTTATGTACTCAGATTATCATTATTGTCATTGGAGCTATTTGGCTTGTTAAAATTCCAGACCTTTTTGATCACTTAAGAATAGGTGTAAAAGGATCGGCGTGGTCACCAACATGGGATGGCTTTTGGAAGGGAACAGCAATGGCCATGGTAGCTTATACAGGTATTGAATCGATGGCTCAGCTAGGAGGCGAAGCGAAGTCTCCTGCAAAGACGGTTCCAAGGGCCATGATGATTGCCATGGGAATGCTGCTCTTTGCCTATATTGGTATTTCTGTTGTTGCTTTATCGGCTGTTGATCCTCAAACTCTAAGTACCAAATATCTCGAAGATCCGATTGCAGGAATCGTGAGTGTTCTTCCTTTTGGAAGTAAACTTCTTGGAGGTTGGGTAGGGCTTTTAGCGGCTATCATTCTTTATGTTGCATCTAATGCTGGGCTTATCGGAGCATCAAGACTCTCATTTAATATGGGAGAGCACTATCAAGTTCCACGCTATGTTTACCGTTTACACCCGCGCTATAAGTCTCCTTATGTTTCTCTGGCTATTTTTGCCATCTTAGCGGTTTGTATTGTCGTTGCAAGTCGAGGTCGACTCACTTTCTTGGCAGACCTTTATAACTTTGGAGCTATGTTAGCCTTTTTTATGACCCATCTTTCCCTGGTGATCTTAAGAATTCGAAAGCCCGATGATAAACGACCATTTAAAGCTCCATTTAATATTCGCATTAAGAACATTTCTTTGCCGATCACAGGGATCATCGGGGGAATCGCAACATTTTCTACGTGGGTTCTTGTTGTTGTCACCAAGCCGGATGGTCGTTATTTGGGAATTGCTTGGCTTACAGTTGGGTTGCTCATGTATTTTTTCTACCGAAAAAAACAAGAGCTTCGTCCAACGGGTAAAGTCGAAGTAGAAAAAATCAAGATTCCTGATTATCGGGCAAGTAAATACCATAATATTCTTGTCCCGACACGTGGAGGACGCGAGACCGATACGGTTCAAATGGCATGTGAAATTGCTAAAATACATGGTGCAAAAGTGACCGCTTTGCATGTCATTGAAGTCCCATTTTCCCTCCCACTTGAAACACCACTTTATCATCGAACAATTGTTGCCGAATCCATCCTAAAACGAGCTGAAGCAATCGGCAGGGAATTTAATGTCAAAATGGATCTTAAGGTCATTAATTCTCGAGCCGTTGATGTAGCTATTACAGACCTTATCGAAAAAGAAGAGTACGATCTTTTAGTCATGGGGACAACAATGACAAAATCAGGGACTGCTAAGGGATATGGAGCCGTTGTCGAAAAGATTCTCAAAAATGCTGCTTGCCCTGTTTGGCTTTGCTTTTCAGCACCTCACTCACCATTCAAAAAAACAGAACCTGTAACGCTTTAAGACTTTTTTCCTAAGTCAATTTCTACCGGTTGTTTAGGATAATTTCCGGCAATGATTTCTGGTAGATAATCAGGTAATCCAATTGGATAGATAATGTCAGAACTTTGGCGCATTTTCTTAATAGAGAACCAGTCTAATTTCTGAATCACCAATTTTTCTTCTTGGGTGAGATGATTAAGGGTGACTGAAGTTTGCTTGGTGCGAGCGACAATGAACTTTTGTTTGAGAAGGGTAGGTTTACCGTAAAGCACCAGCTCAAAATCTCCCCACCAGACAACAGGTCCAAAAGTCACCTCATCTACTTTGAGACCAGTCTCTTCAAAAAGCTCGCGCACTGCAGCTTCTTCTAACGACTCTTCTTTTTCAATCTCCCCACCAATAGTAAACCAAAACTTCCCACGGTAAGTTCCATCGAGCTCTGTTGTGTTGGGATCATTTGCACACATCAGAAGAAGCTCATCTCGCTGATTAAAAAGGAGAATCCGGATGCTGTGACGGATAGGTAGTGTCATTTTAGCTATAGACTTTTAATTGATAATATTTTGTGTTTTGCTTATAGGCATAGATAGCTCCGATGGCTTTCAAGTGTTCACAGACGTTTTTAATCCCATCTGTTAAGTCAGCAAATAAATAACTCATCTCTTTTGTTAAAGGATCATGGGTATTTGTCCCTAGCCAGACAACTCTTGCAGACCGTAACCCAAGCCAATTTTTTCTGAGTTCATGTTCGTGATTAATTTTTTCGATGATAGAAAGGGCAAGAGTGCGTTCTCTAGAAGTTAACCCCTTGAGATGAATTGCTTCAACTTGAACTTTTTGTGCAGGAGTTTGGATTGCATGCTTCTGTGCATAGAGTAAGTAGTCGTGAACTTTTCGCCAACGCTTTTCAGAAAGAGCTTTTCTCTTAGGCATTGCCTTTTCAATTGCTTGACATTCTTTTAAAGGTAAGTAAGGCCGAGCAGTATCTAGGATCTCGTGTTGCCATTCAGTGGGTAAGTCTGCTAAAAGTCCATCTACTTTCTTAGATGCTCCTGATAAAAATCCTGTAGCAGCTCCTTGTTCATCTAAATCCAAAAGTGCAACGTAGCCATCTTTTGTAATGGGGATATTGTTGTATTTCACATCTGAAAATTTGAATTTTGCAATGAAAATAGCAAGCTGTCTATGAAGCTCTTTGATATAGGCTTTTGAATCAGGACAAGATAGAAAGGACCGGTAAATTCCTCTTTGCTGATAAAAATGCCCATCAACAGCGACCTTTTCCTGAAGGATTGCATAGTTCCCATCGGGGAGTTTGACAGCCATAGATTGGGGCACTTGAAGAAAGAATAAGTTATCTTGCTGACAAAGAGCACGTGCCCGATTTGCTTGATCAACATAAGCTTCAGCTTGCTCTTTTGTATACCCATCATTTTGGTTGAGCTTGTACACGACATCAGGAGTTTGATCGTAAAAGAAACACGTATGAAATCCAGCTGTAATTGCTGTTACTCCTTCTGGTAATTGCTCTTTAGGAAGGAAGTGAGAGTTATAAGCTTGGCTAATCACTTCTAAAACGGGCTTAGTAGGGACAGATAAAGCATTTACCTTGGGAGGTACTTTCTGATGCAAGAGGGCATTTGTTTTCTTTTGAAGGTCTTTAAACAGGCTTTGGTGATGATTGACTTCTTCTAAGCTTGCTGTTTCATGCATAGCTGTTGGTTTCACTGTTTGATAGATCATCCAATCTAAGACTCTGCCGACTAAATAGAGAGCTCCTAAGGCTGGGTATAGCACGATTCCTAGCGTAACCGTGATAACTTTTTGAATGGTATCAACGTATTCATGATCATATCTAATGTTTGAACAAACATCGGCATGGTAAATATCAAAAGGAGTTTGTAGATACCCTAAAAATGATAATAAAGAGTTCTTGATTTCCATTTTTCTCCAAATTAATGGCAATAAGAGTAGACTTTAATAGATTAAAAATCGGCGTTGCTAATTAAAGATATTCTTCCCAATTAGCAGTGAAAAAAACGGTTAAAGTAGCATAGACCATATGCAATGCTTTTGAGTAACAAAATGTACGTCGATGGAAACGGGCTAGATAAT
>Ga0180433_10000118_pt1 | contig 127877 bp, 123 predicted proteins | sample SS_ome_8_FD_132980 | JGI IMG/M metagenome (GOLD analysis project Ga0180433, IMG submission 132980) | Hypersaline lake sediment archaeal communities from the Salton Sea, California, USA - SS_1_D_1 metaG | ecosystem: Environmental > Aquatic > Non-marine Saline and Alkaline > Hypersaline >... | reverse complement strand
TTTGCCGGCAAACTCCAGCCAGTCTCCGACGTCATTTATTACATACCATTTTCTTTTGGCGTCAGACCAAATCATTGGATTTCCCTGAAAGTAGGGTTTTTTGACAATTTCTTTTGGTTTTAACCTGCCCAGTTCCAGCCATTTTTTAAAAACAGTTTCAATGGCGTAATCCAAGTTTCTCGACTTTGCCCATTCAGCCACTATGTTAATAGCTTTTTTGGCTTTACCCACAGAACCCGCCAATTCCAAGAGCTGCTTTGCCGGTCTGGTATACCTGGAATAAATTATCTTTTTCTTTTTGGCATCTTCTTTTATTTTATCCAAAGTCAAACCCTTGCTATAAAAGTAGTGGTTTATTATTTCCTGAACATCTGTTTCCTCTTTTATTTTCTTTCTGGTCTTTTTTTTGACTTTTTTTATTTTTTTATTCATATTTTTCAACGGTAAAGCGGTAAATCAATATTTTTTCTTTTGCCGGATCAATTCCTCCTTTCTGGCAGGCTATAAGAAACTGCTTTTCCACCGAATCCACTCCCGGCAAATTGGGCAACAAAAGCCCGGATCTGGAAGGCATATGGCCGTCAAAAGCCACATCTGTCGTATTGTCAATAGGGGCCGTTTTAACAATTATACCAAATTTTTCAGCATCAAGTTCCGCTATTTCTTTTATTTGTTCAGATTTCCCTAAAATATAAACGGAAAAAGAAAGCAAGGGAAGCTCTTTTTCCTGTATAGGATTGAAACGGTAATCCTCGGTGGCTGCGGCAATGGCGTTTTGAATTATTTCCTGAGCCATGTTTTCTTTTGTCGGCAGATAGGTTCCGATGCATCCTCTTAATTCTCCTTCTTTTTCTATTGTTACAAAGGTTCCGGCTTTCTTTTTTAAAAGGTCTTCGGGCAATCCCGCCGGCGGCAGAATAACCTTTTTTTCTTTTATAAATTTTTCAACTGCCGTTTTGGCAAGCAAAACATATTTGTTCATATTATAAATTAAACCGATTTTTTCATTATTATCTCTTTGATTCTTTCTTTTTCTTCTTTTACGGGAGTGTCTTTATATTCGGCGCTGTGGGCAGGAGTTCCTTTGTAACTCGGCTTTTTCTGATCTAAATGCAAATTTAAAATCAAATCATTTCCTTCTTTTTTCAGATAAATATGAAATCTGGGATAACCCCTTGCCGGCCTGCTGAAAGCCAATTCTTCATCTTTTTCGCCCTGGAAAAAATAGCCGACCCCCCTCATTAAACTGTAAATATTTTCTTTAAATGGTCCTTTTAAAACAAATTTCATATTTTTTTATAGTTTAAATTATAGTTTAAAGTTGACTACTAAATATCCGACTCCAAAGGGCGCCTCATATGATAAAATTTCCGGCCGTAAATTTTGTCCTATTTCCTCCAAAGCGCCAAGGATAAAGCAAAAAGACCTTAATCCGCATTCACCGGTTTCCGGATATTTATTATCAAGTTTAAAAATATTTTTTATATCTTTCTTTTTAAAGGATTCTATCAAATCCTCGTCAAATTTCGGACCGTCGGGATGAAATCCGTAAGGTCCGTCTTCTTTCAAGCAGTGAGATAAATCGCCAGAACCAATTAAAGCATATTTTTTATTTTTATCCAACTCCTTGTAAAGTTTTTTCCCTTCTTCAAAATAAAATTCCGGCGTTTCCGTTCCCATTAATAATTTTTTGATTTCTCCCTGAAAATCCTTTGCCAGAAAAAACAAGGGAACATTAAATCCCCAATCAGGATGAGGGGAAGAAATTATTATTGAATCGGGTCCGGTTTTTTTCAGTTCTTCTCCCAAATTTTCCAGATTTTCAATTGTTTTTTTAACCTCTGCCCGGTCTTTATCCGAACCGACTGACGGAAGAATTATCGGCGGGTGAGGGGATATACAAGCGAAAACCACGGGCATATTATTTTATTTTAAAATTAAATTTAAATCTTCGCCGCATTTTGAACATTTGCCGTCTTTGTCGTGACGGGAAACAAAATAGCCGTTTCTGTCAATCATTAAAGCGCCGCATTTGGGGCAAAAAGTATCTTCGCTCGGAGCACCCGGCGCGTTACCGGTATAAACATATTTCAAGCCGGCCTCTTTGCCGATTTTATGGGTTTTTTCAAGGGTTTCAAAAGAAGTATTGGGCAAATCTTTAAGTTTCCAGGAAATAGCGCCGGAAAACTGGCTGATATGCCAGGGGGTTTCGTTGCCTAAATCTTTTTTTATAAAATCTGCAATATCTTTGAAAATTTTATCCTTGTCGTTCAAAGTCGGAATTACCAAAGTTGTAATTTCAGTCCAAATTCCTTTTTGTTTTAATCTTTTCAGGGTATCCAAGACGGGCTGCAGTTTGCCGCCGCAATATTTTACATAAAATTCGTTTTCAAAACTTTTCAAGTCAATATTGGCTGCGTCCAAATAAGGAAAATTTAAATCAAACAATTCTTCGGACCAAAAACCGTTGCTTACCCAGCAGTTTTTTATTTTTGCTTTTTTTGCCAACTTCATTATATCTAAAGCAAATTCCGAAAAAATCGCAGGCTCTGTATAAGTATAAGATATGCTGGGAAGTTTATTTTTTAAAGCAATATCAATTATTTCTTTTGGAGAAATTTCTCTACCTTCAATTTTACCCGTCAGATTGGGGGATTGAGATATATCCCAGTTTTGACAACTGGCGCATTTGAAATTGCAGCCCGCAGTCGCCAAAGATAAAGACCGGCTTCCCGGCAAAAAATGAAAGAGAGGTTTTTTCTCAATAGGGTCAATGTTCAGAGCGGCAACTTTTCCGTAATTTAAAGCGTAAAGTTTCCCGTTTTTATTTTCTCTTGTACCGCAAGTGCCTCTTTTTTGGGATAAAATTTGGCAGTAGTGGGCGCAATTCAAACATTTCACTCCTTTTTCGGATTTTTTTTCATAAAGATAAACCTCTTTCATATTTTTATTTTATCATCATTTCGTTGCTTTAAAAAGCAGTTTTTTAAATTTTTAAAAAAAGAAGGTGCGCTGGCGCACCTTATGTAATTCTTTCTTTGCAATTAATTTTTTGCAATTCGTTTTATGTTTATAATTCAGTATGTAAGGATCTAATCTCTTTTGACTTTTTCAATTTTCGCATCGCTTTTACTTGAATCTGTCTTACTCTTTCGCGAGTTATGCCGAATTCTTGTCCTATTTCTGCTAATGTCCGAGTTTTTTGGTCTGTCAGGCCGTATCTAAGAACGATGACGCGCCTTTCTCTTTCATTTAGTATAAACTCCAGTATTCTTGAAATGTCTTCTTTTCTCTTTTTGTCTTCCGAATATTCTTCGGGACTTATATCTTGAATGGGAATTACATCATTTAAAGAGAGTGAGTTATCGTCGTTTTCGTTAAAGGGCATATCCAGGGACATAAGTCTGTCCACTAACATAGAAGTTTTAATTAATTCTAATTCGCTTTTGGAAATTTCATTTTTGATGGCCAAACTCTCCAATTCTTTATCTGAAGGATCTCTGCCTTCTCTTTCTATGAATTCGTCTCGTCTTTTAAATAATACACTCTTTTTATAGGCTACATGAGATGGAGTCCTTATAATATACCCCCTATCAACTATTGCTCTCTGAATTGCCTGTTTTATCCAGTAAGTAGCAAAAGTAGAGAATTTATTTCCCAAACGCCAATCATATCTTCTAATTGCCTTCATTAAACCGATGACGCCGTCTTGAAGTAAATCCGAAACCTCCAAGCCTAAATTATCTAATTCCTGAACCCTTGTTTCTTTGTTAATTATATGGAGGATTAATCTTATATTTGAGATAATGATTTTTTCCCGCGCCGATTCTCCGTCCGGATTTTCATCAAGCTGCTGGAATAAATCCAGCTCTTCCTCTTTTGAAAGAACGGCGTGCGCCTTAAGCTCTTTTAAAATTGATCCTGAAAAACCCAACTCTTCTTCTTGGCCCTCTTCGGCAAATTCTTCATTAATTATTTCTATCTCTTTTGTCCGTATCATCTTCCGTTCCCCCTGTCCAAAAAGATTTGAAAGACTCTAAGAAAATTTAACTTTTTTTTCGCTTTTTGTCAATATAATTTTTTTTTGTTAAAATAAATTTTATGCGGCACAGAGTTTTTATAGCGATAAATCTACCGGAAAACATAAAGAAAAAACTTGCCGATTTTCAGGGGAGATGGCCCGAAATTCCGGCCAGATGGACCAAAAAAGACAATCTCCATATTACTCTTATTTTTTTGGGCTACCTTTCAGACAACGAACTTCTGGAGGTATGTAAAATCACAAAAGAAACGGCTTCGCGAAATTTTTCCTTTCCCGTAAATTTGAATAAAGTTATCTGCGCGCCTCCTAAAAAAATTCCGCCCCGAATGGTCTGGGCGGAAGGAGAAAAATCAAAAGAATTTACGGCTTTAAAAAACGACTTGGAAAAATCCCTTCTGATATCAAACGGAGTCCGCTTTTCTCCCGAAAGCAGGGCGTTCTCTCCCCATATCACTTTGGCGAGAATCAGGGCTTTTGAGTGGAAGCGCCTTGAACCGGAAGCAAGGCCGGAAATCAACGAGGAAATTTCGCTGAGTTTTCAAGCAGAATCAATTGAGGTAATGGAAAGCCAATTAAAAAGAGGGGGAGCTGAATATACAATTTTGGAATCATGCCAGTTAAAAATCTAAAAACAAAAATTCATTTCATCGGCATTGGCGGAATAGGAGTTTCGGCCCTTGCCAAATACTATCTGGCAAAAGGATATAAGGTTTCGGGGTCTGATTTAACAGACTCTGAAATTATAAAATCCCTCAGAAAAAAGGGGGCTAAAATTTATATCGGAAAACATAAAGAAAAAAACCTTAAAAAAGAAGTTGACTTGGTAATTTTCAGCCCGGCCGTCGGACAGAATAACCCCGAGTTCAAAAAAGCAAAAAAACTGAAAATAAAACTGCAGAGTTATCCCCAGGCGCTGGGGGATTTGACTAAAGAATATTTTACCGTTGCGGTTTCGGGCACTCACGGAAAAAGCACCACAACCTGCCTGGCAGGACTTTTGCTGACAAGAGCCGGCTTGGATCCAACGGTGATTGCGGGAACAAAAATGAAAGAATTCGAGAATTCAAACTGCAGAGTGGGAAGGTCGCAGTATCTGATAATTGAGGCGGACGAGCATTTTGCCTCTTTTTTAAACTACTGGCCCAAGATTGTCATTTTAACCAGTATTGAAGCAGACCATCTTGATTATTATAAAAATCTCGGCAATATTTTAAGAACTTTTAAAAAATATCTCGCTCACTTGCCAAAAGAAGGACTGATTATCGCCAACGAAGACGACAAAAATATATACCAGATAACAAAAAATAAAAAACAAACTAAAAGATATTTTTCTTTAAAGCAAAAAGGGGCAAAAAAATTAAAAAAAATACTGAGGGTTCCCGGAGAGCATAATATTTCCAACGCCCTGGGGGCTTTAACCTTGGCAAGGGCTTTAAGAATTCCGGATAAAATATCTTTCAAAGCCCTGGCAGAATATAAAAGTTCCTGGCGGCGATTTGAAATAATCAAAACGAAAGTCGCTAAAAAGTTCATAACTTTAATTTCCGACTACGGACACCATCCGACCGAAATCAGAGCCACCCTGAAAGCCGCCCGGGAAAAATACCCCAAAAAGAAAATTTGGTGCGTATTCCAACCCCACCAATACCAAAGAACCTTTTATTTGTTTGAAGATTTTGTAAAAGCCTTAAAAAGCGCTCCGGCAGACAAAATAATAATTACTGATATTTACGATGTGGCAGGCAGAGAAGAAAAAGCGATAAAAAAGAAAGTCAATTCTAAAAAACTGGCGGAAAAAACAAAAAAAGAAAATGTAATTTATCTGCCCAAAGAAAAAGTTTTGAATTTCCTCGAAAAAAACCTAAAAGGAAACGAAGTGGTAATTATTATGGGAGCCGGCAATATCTATGATTTAACTATCCACTTGACAGAGAAGGCGATAAAAAAGAAAATATAATAATAAGAAGGTCGAAGTTTGAATAAAATAAATAATTATCTTTAAATTATGGATACTACCTGGATAATAGCAATTTTCGCGGTTGCGGTAGTTGTAGTGGTAGCCTGGTGGTTAATGTCAAACAAAAAGGGTTCCGGCACTCCACAAAAACCTCAGGGCCCACCGCCGCCCCCGCCAACAGAAATGTAGAAAATATTCTTGAGATGGAAAGGGAGCGATTGCGCTCGCAATCGCTCTTCTTTTTTTTAGAAGAAGTGATAGAATGGAAATGAACTGAAAAATGGCTCGGAAAACTAAAAAAATAGCCAAAAAAAGCAAAGCGCTCAAAAAATTCACTCCCAAGGCGGACGCCAAAAAAATGCTCAATTTCGTATTGGAGTACAGAGCGCTAAAATTCATGCCGAGGGGCTGTTTTCCTTTTTTGAAAGGGCCGGCAAAAGAAAATGTCGCCGAACATATTTTTTATACTACGATTTTGGGCTGGGTGTTGGCTAAAATGGAAAAGAAAGACGAAAATAAGATAATAAAAATGTGCCTACTTCACGATTTGTGCGAGGTTAGGGGAGGGGAAAGAAATTTGATTAATAAATTTTACAGCCCGCCTTTTAACGAATCGGCGATGATAAGGGAAATTGTCAGAGATTACGAACTGGAAAAATTTAATCTGGAAAAACTTCAGGGGGAATTCAACAAAGAAAAAAGCGCCGAAGCCAAAATCGCCAAAGACGCCGATGTCCTTTCTCAAATGCTGCTGGAAAAGGACTGCCTTGAACTGGGAAACCGATCGGCTGTCAAATGGCTTCATTTTTCCCTGGGGAGATTAAAAACAAAATCCGGGCAAATCTTGGGAAGAAAACTTATTGAACTTGAGGGAGACGAATGGTGGCTGGATATAGATAAAAAGTATCTTTATAAAACGAAATTTATTTAAAAAATATTAAATGTATTTGATAAAAAGGTTTTTTGGAAAAATCTTTTTCAATTTGTTTTGGCTGCCCTTTCAGCTGTTTTTTCGTTTCTTTTTGCGGGTTGAATTCAGATACGAGGAAGATGTGAAAAAAATACGGCTGCCCCTGATAATTGCGGTCAATCATACGAGTTGGGTTGATCCGTTTTTGGCCGGAATGGTTTTTCCTTTTAATTCGGTGGTTTATCCGATTTGCTTTGCCGCCTGGCATATTTATTATTATGTCGGATTTCCTTTCTTCTTCGTACTGGCTTCTTTCCCGGTAAAACGGGGGATAGGCCTGGAAAACGCCCTGAAAGAAGCGGTGAAAGTCCTGAAAAACAGGGGAACGGTTGGCATTTTCCCGGAGGGAAAACGCCGACGCTTCGGCAGGCCCAGGAGGGGCCGCCGGGGAGTGGCTTATTTGGCTTTGACCACCGGCGCTCCAGTAATGCCCCTTAAAATTGAAGGCGCTTTGGGTTTAACTTTTTCAAAATTCTTCTTGAGAAGAAAAAAAATAGTTGTAAAAGTCGGAAAGCCTTTTTATCTGCCCCCTGAAATGAAATATCCCGAAAATATAAACGAAGCCACCGACTTCATAATGGACAAATTGATGTCCCAGTAGGGAAAATAAGGTTTCTGGTATTATTGCTTTGCCCGATTTTTTGGGCTTTTTTTATTTTGGGGAATGGGATATAATGGAAAAAACGTAAAAAACAGGAGGGATATTTATGGTTTTTACCCTTACCACTTTAGCCGAACTCATTGGTTTTTTAGCTACATCACTCTTGGCTTATTGTTTTTATATAATTTATCAAAAAGACAATAGCGTTCTTTCCAAGCTCTTTTTTTATATTACTGTTTTTTTTAGTTTATATTTCTTTTTTACAGGATTTGGACTATTGTTCTTTCCTCAAAGCTCTCTTATTTTAAAAACTTTGGTCGTTATCGCCGTATTTTTAGAATCTTTGGCTTGCGCAATTATGGGGTATGCCGTAATTTATCTTTCTTCTCCTAAAATCAAACCTTTTTATGGATTTTTATTTATTTTTATTTTAGGTTTATTAATAACAATATTTACCATTAAAATTCCGTTTTCTCCTGTATTAGAATCAGCAGGAGCTGTTAACACGATAAACTGGAACACTCCGTTTATAATTGGTATTTTTCAATTTTTAATATTTTTTATAACGTTTATTCCTTTAAGTATTTTGTTTTTCCATTATTCCAAATTTTTAAAACTTCCTTTTATTAAAATTAGAGCGATAGGAATGGGCTTAATGATTCTGTTGGGGCTTAACGCCGCTTTTATTGATTATTTTTTAGAAGGCTTTTTAAATTTAATTCCTTTGTGCAGCGATTTCGCCATTGGTTTTTTTGGAATCTGTCTTATCTTAACGCTTATCTATTTTTCTTTTCAGGGTAGAAGTTTAACACAAAAAGTTTCTTTAGGATAAAAAAATGGAAGAGAACGAGGAAATAAAAACAATTAATAAATTTGACGAATGGGCAGAAACGTACGACAAGGGAATTTGGTCTTTATATTTTAATTATTCTTATAAGAAAACTATTAAAATCGCTCAAAAATATCTCTGTAAAGAAAGCGAAATCTTAGATATAGCCTGTGGGACGGGGAGTTTGATAATTCCTATTTCTTTTTTAAAACAAACAAAAAAAATAATAGGTATAGATATATCTAAAAAGATGATAAAAAAAACATTAGAAAAAATTAAAAAAATACCCCACAAAAACAAAAATAAAATAGTTATCCTTAAAGAAAATGTTAACAGGATGCATTTTCCAAGTAATAAATTTAATGCAGCATTTTCACTAAATTCTTTTCATCATTACGCTGATGCTTTGCCAGAAATTAATAGGGTATTAAAAGAAAATGGTTTATTTTTTTTAGTAGACAATTTCTCAAGTGGTATTTTAAGAAAAATATGGAATAAATTTCTAAAAATATACTTTAATGAAAAAAAAGTTAAGTATTTTGATAAAGATGGTTTAGATAAATTATTAATAAAGAATGGATTTGATATCTTGGAGCAAAAAACCTTGCTATATTTCGTATTAATTTCAGTTTGTAAAAAAAGAAGGGAAATATAATGTTTAATTATTATAAAAAATCTAATTTTAGATTAAGAATAAAAGAAATTGTTATCAAAAAAAATAGTAGCCCGGTCCATAATCTAAATTTAGAATTTCTTTATAATTTAGAAAATATTAGAGACACTCAGCAAAAAGATTTTTATATTAATCAAATAAATAACTTAATTACTAAAGAATGGGGAAAATTCCCAGAAAAATTTATAGAAAAACATATAATAGCATCGAGGGTTATTATATTAGCCTGGCATAACAATAATCTTATTGCTTTTACGGCAATGAGTCTTAAAAATCTTTGTAATAGGCTGGTTCATTATATAGAATTTACTGTAGTTAAAAAAGAGTATCAAGGATTAGGGTTGTCGGAAAAATTAAATTTTATCTTATTAAAAGGGATATTGATAAATAACTTAATTTTTAATAAATCTTTTTCTATTAATTTAATGTTCATATCGCCTAATATAAAAACGATCGTTTCTTTAGCCAAATGTTCTTCTTTTATTTATCCAAATCCTTTATTATATGATAATAAGTTAAAATCAATGCCAGAAGCAGATAATCTTACTTGGAATATGGCTCAGGAGTTAATTAGAAAAAGTGAAAAGCCCGATAGGAAAATTGAAAGAGAGGGGTGCGTCCTTAATGGTTCTTACAGAGATACGCCCTGGTTAATTTACAACCTTGCTGAAAATTTAACAATTCCCAAGCATTACGATAATTTTTTTAATGATTTTGCAGAGAATTATTTAAAGTATAAAGAAAGAAGCGGAAAAGAGTTTATAATAAGAGCAAAAATAGGATTTATAGATGTAATAAAATTTCTCTTAAACAGATCTAAAAAATAAAATATGCTAGATTTTGTTTCTGTTATTACAATAATTTTAACTTTTCTTAATTTAGGACTAGGTTTTTTAATTTTTATTAAAAATCCGAAAAATAAAACAAACCAATATTTTTTAGTATTAACGGTCTTTGTGGGTACGTGGATTGTAAGTAATTTTATTTCAAATAATATTTGTTCTGAATGGTCGGCTATTCTTTGGGCCAAATTAACATATATTTTTGCGTCTGCGGTGGCTTATATATTTGTTTTATTTTCGTTTAACTTCCCTAGGGCAAAAAAAGAAAATGATTTGAATTTGATGATTTTATTTGGAGTACCGTTCTTAATTTTAATATCGTTAATATATTGGAATGGAATATTAGGAACCGAGGTACAGTTTAAGCCTCCGACCGTTTACGTTTCCCTGGGTAATAATTTCTTTTTGTTTCCTTTATTTTTTTTAACATATATATTAATTGCTTTTTTTAACTTGATAAGAAAATTTAAAAAGGGTGAAAAGTTAGAAAAAAAACAGCTTAAATTTTTCTTTATTTTTACTTCACTGGCTGTTTTGTTCGGGGTTATTTTTAATATATTTCTCTACTGGATATGGGAAATAGGCTATGCCACCCATTTTGGACCACTTGGAACAGTAATAATGATTGTTGGTCTTACTTATAGTATCAGCACCTATCGACTCTTTAATATTCGTGTTATTGCTACTGAATTATTGGTAGGTATAGTTGCTGTGATTTTATTAATAGACCTCCTTACCTCTAAAAGTTTATCAACCATTCTTTTAAAAGGAGGAATTTTAATAGCTTTCGGTTATATAGGGATTCTTCTTTTGCAGAGCGTTTATCGGGAAATAGAACGGAGAGAAGAGATTGAGCGGATTGACAGAGCAAAATCAGAGTTTATTTCTATTGCTTCCCACCAGTTGAGAACACCCCTGACCGCAGTCAAAGGATATATTTCAATGGTTTTGGAGGGAATTTACGGCAAACTATCCCAAAAGCAGGAAAGGCCCTTGAAGAATGTCTTTCGAAGCAACGAGAGATTAATTAAACTGGTGAACGACCTTTTGAATTTATCAAGATTGGATGCCGGCAAAATTGATTTCAGCCCCGAGCCCACATCTTTGGAAGAAATGGCTGACGGAATTGTTGAAGAACTTAAAATTAACGCCGAAAACAGGGGATTGTATATGAAGATGACAAAACCCAAAAAGCCGCTTCCCAAGATTATGGTTGACAAAGACAAATTAAGGCAGGTTATTTTAAATATTGTTGATAATGCGATAAAATATACCAAAACAGGAGGAATAACCATAGAATTAAGAAAACTTGATTCTGAAGAGCAAATCAGAATTTCAGATACCGGAGAGGGAATGACAAAACACGAAATAGACAGTTTATTCCAGATGTTTTCCCGGGCTACTGCCGGTACCCAACTCCATACGGAAGGAGCCGGCCTCGGCTTGTATGTTGCCAGGCAGTTTATTGAAATGCACGGCGGAGATATTAAAGTGGAGTCGTCGGGCAAAGGAAAGGGAAGTACTTTCATTCTTAAACTGCCGATTCATGTTGATCCCAAAATACTGCAGGAGAAACTGAAAAAAATTACAAAAAGCAATAAAATAAGTTTATAAAAAATAAAAATTTTCAAAAAAATATGAAAAAAATACTACTTATAGAAGACGAGAAAATATTAGCCGAAATGTACAGGGATAAATTTGAGGAAGCCGGATTTGAAGTGGCGGTGGTTTATTCTGCCGAAGAGGGAATTAAAACCATAAAAAAAGAAGGGCCCGACTTGGTGGTTCTGGATATCCTACTGCCGAGGCAGAATGGAATTAAATTCTTGGGCCAATTGAGAAAAGACAAGGAGGTTTCCAAGACAAAAGTGGTGGCTTTTTCAAACTACGACGACCCGGAAACCAAAAAGGAAGCCTTCAGGCTGGGCGTAAAGGACTATTTAATTAAAACAGATTACACTCCGGAGCAATTAGTTGAAGAAATAAAAAAATACTTTGAATAATGACCCGAACCCTTAATAAAGAGGCGGCAAAATGCCTTGATAAAAAAATAAAGGTTTGCGGATGGGTTGACACTGTCAGGTCGCACGGAAAAATCCTTTTTATTGACCTCAGAGACAAATCTGGGGTTTTGCAGGTTGTAGCCACGCCGAAAGAAGAATCTATTTATAAGATTTTTCAGAAACTGAGGCCGGAATGGACAATAGGAATTGAAGGAACTGTTTCCAAAAGACCTTCGGGAATGATAAACCCGAATCTGGAAACGGGAAAAGTGGAACTACGCCCTTCAAACGTGGAAGTTTTCTCTGAAGCCAAAACTCTGCCTTTTGCCATAGATTCCGAGGGTTATGAAATATCTGAAGAAAAAAGATTAAAATACCGCTATCTGGACTTGAGGAGAAAAAGAATGAAAAGAAATCTGGAAACAGCGCAGAAAGTAATCCAGTTTATGAGGAACTTCCTTCAGGAAGAAGGGTTTGTTGAAGTAGGAACTCCCATTTTAACCAAATCCACGCCAGAAGGCGCCAGAGACTTTCTGGTTCCTTCAAGGCTGGAAAAGGGAAAGTTTTACGCCCTTCCCCAAAGCCCCCAGCAATACAAACAACTTTTACAGGTTGCCGGAGTTGAAAAATACTTCCAGATTGCCAGATGCTTCAGAGATGAAGATCCCAGAGCCGACAGACAGGCCGAATTCACCCAACTGGATATTGAAATGTCTTTTGCAGAACAGGAAGAAATTTTGGGAATCATCGAAAAGCTTTATATTGCTTTGGTTAAAAAATTATTTCCGGAAAAAAGAATCGCCAAAATCCCTTTTCCGAGATTAAAAGCGAAAGAAGTTATTGAAAAATATAAAACCGACAAGCCTGATTTAAGAAAAAACAAGAAAAACCCGGACGAACTGGCTTTTGCCTTTATTGTTGATTTTCCGATGTTTGAATGGCAAAAGAATGAAGGGCGATGGGATGCGGTTCATCATCCTTTTACCAGGCCGAAAACGGAAGACATAAAAACAATTAAAAAAAATCCCGAAAAAATTCTTGCCTGTCAGTACGACTTCGTTTTAAACGGATTTGAAATCGGCGGAGGAAGTTTAAGAACTTACAAGCCCGAAATTCTGGAGTCCGTTTTTGAAGTAATGGGCCACAAAAAACAGGAGTTAAAGAAGAAATTCGGCCATTTGCTTGAAGCCTTTGAATACGGAGTTCCGCCCCACGGCGGAATCGCCCCGGGCATAGACAGATTTTTGGCGATATTGTTAAATGAACCGAATATAAGAGAAGTAATGGCTTTCCCCAAAACAGGGGATAACCGCGATTTAATGATGGGGGCTCCGGCAGAAGTAGACGAAAAACAACTCAAAGAACTTCATATAAAAACAATTAAAAAATGACGCATAATTTAAGAGTATTTCTTGCAACTTTTATATTGAGTTTGCCTTTTTGGTGGGGAATAAATCTTTTAGAGGGAAATCTAAATGATTTTTTCTTTTGGCACAAAATGAGCCAAAATCCCGAAATTTTTACAGCCCAAATAAATTTGGAAAACAAATTAAGAAGTTTGAAGCCGATTGAAGACAGAAGCGCCGAAAATCTGGAAATTGGGGCTGAGGCTGCAATTTCCTATCTTTTTGACAATCAGGGAAAAGAAAGAATCCTTTTTGAAAAAAATAAAAAAGAGCGGCTGCCCATTGCCAGTTTGACAAAACTGATGACTGCCCATGTTGTTTTGAAAAACTACGACCTTTCAAAAGAAATTAAAGTTTCCAAAGAAGCAATAGAGCAGGAAGAAAATTTGGGAAAACTGATGATGGGAAAAGTTTTTCCGGTGAAATACCTTCTTTATCCCTTGCTGATGGAATCGAGCAATGACGCCGCCTTCTGCCTTGCTAATGACTATGATGGAATGAATGAAAAAAAATTTGTTGATTTAATGAATATGGAAGCGGAAAGACTGGAACTTTACGACACTTTTTTTATAAATCCAACCGGACTTGACCCGGAAGATCCGGAAAAAAGAATAAATTATTCAACTGCCGAAAATCTGGCAAAGTTTGTCCGGGAAATTTCGGACGAATATTTAATCTGGGAAATTCTTTCAACTCCCAAATACAATGTTTACGGACCGGAACTGGTAAATATAAACCGGCTTCTGGAAGATTCAATTGACTGGAAAAACAGAATAATCGGGGGAAAAACCGGCTACACCGAAAAAGCCGGCGGGTGTTTCATTCTTGCCTTGAAAGCGCCAAAGAACAACGGCATTCTGGTCAATGTCATTCTGGGAACCGACAACCGGTTTTCTGAAATGAAAAGTTTAGTCAACTGGCTGTATACGGCTTATAAATGGTAATTTTATAATTTATGCCGGCAGATGCTGCAATAGACGCAATTAAAATATTCGCTTTGGGGGCTTTTGCCTTTGTTTTGGCGTTTTTTTTAACGCCGACTTTGACTCATTTTTTATACAAATTCAAACTTTGGCGAAAGGAAGTAAGAACAAGATCAGTGGACGGCAAAGAGGTTCCGGTTTTCAGGAAATTTCATTCAGAAGGAGAAACAAAAACCCCGAGATTCGGAGGTCTTCTAATCTGGGGGACCACCCTTATTGTTATATTTTTATTTTTCGGGCTTTCAAAAATTACTGATATTTGGCTTTTTCAAAAACTTAATTTTTTAAGCAGGGAACAAACCTGGCTTCCTCTTTTCGCTTTGGTTTCGGCTTCTCTTCTGGGCCTGCTTGACGATTTTTTTCAGGTTTCGGGCAAGGGAAAGTATGTTGGCGGGGGATTAAGCCTGGGAAAAAGAATTCTGATTATGGGCTTGATAGGATTGGTTGGCGCTTTGTGGTTTTATTTTAAACTGGACTGGAGCACAATTCATATTCCCGGCTGGGGAGACCTGGAAATTAACGGCTGGTATATCCCGATTTTCGTGGTGATAATGATGGCGGTTTACAGCGGCGGCGTAATTGACGGCTTGGACGGGCTGGCAGGAGGCGCTTTCGCTTCCATTTTCGGCGCCTTTGTTGGAATTGCAATGTTTCAGGGCCAAGTGAATATTGCCGCTTTCTGTATCGTAATTTTGGGAGCCCTGCTGGCTTTTCTTTGGTTTAATATACCCCCTGCCAGATTTTATATGGGAGAAACGGGGATGATGGGCCTTTGCGCCACTTTAACCGTCATCGCTTTTATTACCGATTCTGTTCTGGTTCTGCCGATTATCGGATTTCTGCTGGTAATGGAGGCGGGTTCGGTAATCCTGCAACTTTTATCAAAAAAATTCAGAAAGAAAAAAATATTTTTGGCAGCCCCCGTTCATCACCACTTTGAGGCGAAGGGCTGGCCCCATTACAAGGTAACTATGCGTTTCTGGGTAATCGGAATCGTGATGGCGGTAATTGGGGTCGCCATTCGGCTTTTGGGATAATTATGAAATTTGAAACTTTAAGAAAAAAATATCCCAAATTTATTTACAGGAGTTTTTCATACAAAATTTCTAAAAATAATTTAGAAATTTTTTTTGATTTTGAATTATGTCCCGGAATTTTTTTCAAACCTAAAATAAAAATTAAAAATGCTGATGTCAAAAAAATAAAAAGAGCAGGGGAAAGCGCTTTAAACAACTTTGCCTTCAGCCTCGGCTTGATTGAAATGATAAGTTATTGGAAAGCGGCCTGTCCGCCTGAAATTGAGATTAAAGCCGGCAGTTTGAATACAGGGCAGATAAAATGGTGGAAAGGGCTGATAAGGGAAGGAATGGGACAGTTTTTTTACGAAAATAAAATAAACTTCAAAAAGCCCGGCTTTTTGAAAATAAAATCTACGGGGCCCAAGTGGCAAGGGGCCGGAAACCTTAAATTAAAAAACGAATATCTGGTGCCGATCGGCGGGGGCAAGGATTCGGCGGTCACTCTGGAAAGACTGAAAAAGAAAGGAAAGAAAGTTCATTGTTTTTCTTTAAATCCGACAATAGCCGCCCAAAATATAATTAAAATAGGCAAATGTAAAAAACCGATAATTGCCGAAAGAAAAATGGACAAGAAACTGCTGGAATTGAACAGAAAGGGGTTTCTGAACGGGCACACCCCCTTTTCGGCGCTGCTGGCTTTTTTATGCTCTCTGACTGCCGCAGTTTCCGGCATAAAATATATCGCTCTTTCCAACGAAAGAAGTTCAAACGAGGGAAATGTCAGATACCTCGGAAAGATTATCAACCACCAGTATTCAAAAAGTTCTGACTTTGAAAAAAAATTCAGAAGATATTCAAAAAAATATCTGGCAAAAGATATTGAATATTTCAGTTATCTGAGGCCTTTCTGGGAAATTCAAATAGCCAGGCTTTTCAGCAATATACCGAAATATTTTCCGGTTTTTTTGAGTTGCAACGAGGCGTATAAAACGGATTCGGGAAGAAAAAAGCCGACTAAAAAATGGTGCGGAAAGTGCCCAAAGTGCCTGTTTGTTTTCCTTTGCCTTTATCCTTTTGTCTGCGAAAAAGAATTAATTAAAATTTTCGGCAAAAACCTTTTTAAAGACAGAAGACTGCTTCCTATAATGCAGGAATTGGCGGGAGAAAGAAAGTTCAAGCCCTTTGAATGCGTGGGAACCAAAAAAGAAAGTTTGATCGGTTTGTATTTAAGTTGGAAAAAAGAAAAAGACAAAAAGAAACCGCCTTTTCTTTTGAATTATTTTGAAAAGAAAATTCTGCCAAAATATAAAAACCTGGAAAGAGAATCAAAAAAAATCTTCAATTAACAAACTTGACATTTTAAAAAGAAATTGTAAAATAAGAATAGCAACGTTCTGGTAGTAGCCAACAGGGAAGGAGGTGTACTATGCCGGTAACCGTAGAAACGGGTGTCGTTCTGCGACACAAATTTGGCAAACGAGAAGAAGAAGGAAGGATTGTTGTCGACGACATTAAGAACGAAGTCTGCCATGTTTCGCCGGCCGATCCCAATAATCTGAGGGATCGGAGACTAGCGGCGCTGACGAACAACGCACCGCCAGGAGAGATGGCGACCTTCTTTGAGAAGGCTTAGCCACCCGGCACACTACCAAAGGCGGCCCCCACAGTATCAAGTTGGGCCGCTTTTTCGTTTTAAAAAGAATAAATTTGTGGTATTTTAGAATTAGATGAAATTAGACGAATTAAAAAACAAAAAAGTTTTAATTCTGGGATTTGGAGAGGAAGGCAGAGATACTTTTTTATTCCTGAGAAAAATGTTTCCCCAGAAGATTCTTGGAATAGGGGATAGTTTAAAATTGGACGAATTAAACAACAGAGCGAGAAAATTAATCAAAAAAGGCAAAAGAGTAAAACTTCACTTGGGAAAAGATTACCTGAAATCCATTAAAAATTATGAAATTGTCGTAAAGTCGCCCGGCATTCCTCCAAAATTAATAGCCCCTTATGTTAGTTTGCAGAAAATAACCTCCCAGACAGACATATTTTTTGAAAACTGCGCCGGAAAAATCGTCGGCATTACGGGAACCAAGGGAAAAAGCACTACCACCGCTTTAATTTACGAAATTTTAAAAAGAGGAGGTAAAAAGGCATATCTCGTCGGGAATATCGGCAAGCCGGTTTTATCTCTTTTGCCCAAGACAAAAAAAGACGAGTTTTATGTTTATGAATTATCAAGCCACCAACTTCACAATCTTAAAATAAGCCCCCATATTGCGGTTTTGCTGAATATCTACCCGGAACATCTGGATTATTACAAAAGTTTCAAAGAATATACAAAAGCAAAATCCAATATCGCCAGATACCAGTCAAAAAAAGATTTCTTGGTTTATAATACAGGCGACAAGTTAACCAGAGAAATTGCCAAAAATTCAAAAGCCGGAAAAATTCCGATAAGGGGCAAATTTTACGATTTAAACAGAAATGCCGCCAAGGCGGTAGGAAAGATATTTAAAATTTCCCCGAAAATTATTTCAAAAACAATCAACGAATTCAAATACCTTCCTTACAGATTGGAGTTTGTAGGAAAATTCAAGGGAATTAATTTTTACAACGACGCTTTATCCACTATTCCCCAGGCAACAATAGGAGCCCTGGATGCGCTGGGAAAGAAAGTGGAAACCATTATGCTCGGGGGCTATGACAGAAATATAGATTTTTTGGGTTTGGCGGAAAAAATCCTGAAAAGAAAAATTAAAACAATAATTCTGTTTCCGACAACAGGCGAAAAAATATTAAAGGAAATAATGAAATATTCAAAGGGAAAGAAATACAAACTGCCGGAAGCCTTCTTTGTAGATAACATGAAAGATGCCGTCCGCCTGGCTTTTGAACATACCGGAAAGGGTAAAATCTGCCTTCTTTCCACCGCTTCTCCGAGTTTTAGTATTTTCAGGGACTACAAAGAAAAAGGGGATTTATTTAAGAAATACATAAAAAAATACGGCAAATGAAAAAAGCATGCGCCAAACCGGACTATCTTTTACTGGGCGATATAATAGTTTTGCTGGGGCTGGGCATTTTAATTATGGCGAGCGTTTCGGCTTCGCTTTCTCTTGAAAGGTTCGGAAACACTTATTATTTTTTAAAACACCAAATTCTTTTTGGTATAATTCCCGGAATTTTCCTGGGCTTTATTTTTTATAAAATAAATTTGTCGCTTTTAAAGAAATGGTCACTGCTTCTTATTCTTTTAAATCTGGCCCTGATGGTTTTGGTTTTTTTTCCGGTAATCGGCTCTGCTTCTTCTGAGTTTACGGCCGCCAGATGGATAGGACTCGGCCCTTTTTCCTTTCAGCCCTCGGAATTCCTTAAAATAACTTTTATTCTTTACCTTGCCAGCTGGCTTTGCGGCAGAACCGGAGAAAAAATGCAAAAAGACCTCAAAAAAATTTTCGGGGCTTTTTTAATAATAATGGTAGTTATCGCCCTGCTTTTAATACTGCAGCCCGATATCAGCACCTTGGTTGTAATTTCAGCCTGCGCCCTTTTAATGTACTTTCTGGCGGACACTCCGCTCTGGCACATTATTACTGCGGTTTCGCTGGGTTTTTTAAGTTTGCTTTTTTTAATTAAAATGGCTCCGTATCGGGTAAAACGTCTTTTGGTTTTTCTTAACCAAGATATAGATCCAATGGGAATGGGATACCAGTTAAAGCAAGCGCTAATTGCGGTGGGATCCGGAGGGCTTTTCGGCCTGGGGCTGGGAATGTCAAAACAAAAACTTGGATTTTTGCCCCAATCAATATCCGATTCTATTTTCGCCATTTTCGCCGAAGAAGCCGGTTTTCTGGGCGCGCTGTTTTTAGTTTTTCTTTTCCTGTTTTTTTTGTGGAGAATCTTTAAAATTGTTAAAATAAATCAAGACAAATTTCTGCAGCTCACGGCCGTGGGAATCAGTTGCTGGATTGTCCTGCAGGGATTTATTAATCTTGGAGCGATGATAGGAATTCTGCCTTTGACGGGCATTCCTCTGCCTTTTATAAGCTACGGTGGCTCGCATATGGTGGCCGAACTGATAGGGGTGGGAATTCTTTTAAATATTTCAAAATCATGAAAAAAAAGAGATATAAAATATTATTTACCGGAGGGGGCACCGGAGGACATATTACTCCGATTATTGCCATTGTTAGGGAACTAAGAAGGGTTTCAAAAGAAGAAATTCAGTTTTATTTTATGGGACCCAAAGACGAAATCGGAGAAGTTCTGCTTTCTCAGGAAGGAATAAAAATAAAAAGAGTGATGGCGGGAAAAATAAGAAGATATTTCGGTTTTAAAAGTTTTTTCCAGAATATATTTGATATTTTGTTTAAAATCCCGATAGGCGTATTTCAGGCTTATATTTATATTTTTTTCTTGAACCCGAATGTGATTTTCTGCAAAGGGGGTTTTGGCTCAATTCCCGGGGTAATTGCCGGCAAACTTTTATTCGCTCCCGTTTTTCTGCACGAATCGGATGTTTCGCCCGGTATGGCAAACAGATTTTTAAGCAATTTTTCTCTGGAAAACTTTGTTTCTTTTCCTAAGACAGAATATTTTCCGCTAAAGAAAATGATTCTGGTGGGAAATCCGATAAGACGGGAAGTCCTGGAGGGTTCAAAAGAAGAAGCGAAAAGAACTTTTAAAATTTCCTCTGACAAGCCGGTGGTTTTGATTTTGGGCGGTTCCCAGGGAGCGCAAAGGATAAACGATAAAATTCTGGAAATAATAGCCGATCTTCTGAAAAACTTTGAAGTAATCCACCAGTGCGGGGACAAGAACTATCAGGAAGTAAAAAACGGAGCGAAAGTAATGCTGATAAGGCACAGGGAAGTTGAAGGAAGATACCATCTCTATCCTTTTTTGAAAGAGCCCGAGTTGGCAAGGGCTTATGCTGTGGCCGATTTCGTGGTAAGCAGAGCGGGGTCCGGAACTATTTTTGAAATTGCGGCTGCGGAAAAACCAAGCATTTTAATTCCTTTGCCGGAATCGGCCCAGGACCATCAGGTAAAAAACGCCTACGCTTACGCCCAAAATGGCGCCTGCGAGGTTATTGAAGAGGTGAATTTTACCTCCCGTTTCTTTTTGGAAAGATTAAAATATTTTTTTTCCGACGAGGAAGAGATGGAAAAAATTAAAAAAGCCATCAAAGAATTCGCCAAGCCTCAGGCGGCAAAAATAATCGCCAATTATCTAATAGAATACCTAAAAAGCTAAAAATATGCTTGAGGAACTATTCAAATTCGTAAAACCGGGAGAAGTAAGAGTTAGAATTGCCCCTTCTCCGACCGGTTTTTTACATCTCGGCCTGGCGCGAACCGCTCTTTTTAATTATCTTTTCGCAAAGCAAAACAAGGGAATTTTTGTTTTAAGAATAGAAGATACCGATAAAGAAAGGTCAAAGCCGGAATTTGAAAAAGAAATAATTGAAAGTTTAAAGTGGCTGGGAATCGAATGGGACGAGGGACCCGACATTGAAGGAGATTTCGGCCCTTATCGACAAAGCGAAAGAACGGAAAGTTATAAAAAATATCTTGAAAAACTTCTTGGCGAAGGAAAGGCTTATTATTGCTTCTGCTCTGAAGAAGAACTGGAAGCCCAAAGGCAGTACCAAATGTCAATAGGAGAAGCGCCGAGATATCTTGGGAAATGCGCCAATTTACCGAAAGAAACGGTTAAAAAATACCTGAAGGAGAAAAAACCTTATGTAATAAGGTTTAGAGTGCCTCCAAAAAAAGTAGAATTTGAAGATTTAATAAGAGGTCGTTTGGAATTTGACTCGGGATTGATGGGAGATATAGTCTTGGCAAAAGGGATGGATTATCCTTTATACAACTTTGCCGTAGTTGTGGACGACTATGAAATGAATATCAGCCATGTCATCAGGGGAGAAGACCATATTTCCAATACTCCAAAACAAATTCTGATTCAGGAAGCCCTGGGGTTTAAAAAGCCGGAATACGGCCATCTTCCCTTGATTTTCGGACAGGACAAAGCAAAGCTCAGCAAAAGGCACGGTTCGGTTTCAGTGGCGGAATACAGAAAAGAAGGATATTTGCCCGAAGCCATGATTAACTTTATGGCTTTTCTGGGATGGAATCCGGGAGATGAAAGAGAGATTTATTCTTTGCCTTCTTTGATAAAAGAGTTTTCCCTGGAGCGGGTCCAAAAGTCGGGAGCCATTTTCAATCCTCAAAGGCTTGATTTTTTAAACGGATTTTATGTCCGCCAAAAATCAATAGGGAAACTTACAGAGGCCTGCCTGCCTTTTTTGATAGAAAAAAATTTGATAATTCCTATATTCAAAGCCGGACAATATCCTCCGGCTTACGGCGGAGTGCAAATTTACCAGGAATACAAAATTCCGTTAACGGGTGAAGTGATCACTTTGGATCGGCTTGAAAAACTTATTTCAATTTATCAGGAAAGATTGAAAAAGCTTTCTGAAATTGTAGAACTTTCCGATTTTTTCTTCAAAGATAAACTGGATTACGAAAGGGGATTGTTAAAGTGGAAAGAAATGACAGATAAAGAATTGAACGAAGTTCTTGATAAATTGGAAAAAATATTGTTTAATATTAAAAAAAGCGGCTGGAACAAAAAAGAACTGGAAAATTCCTTGATGACAGAAGCCGACAGGGCGGGCCTGCCTGCCGGCAAGGCAGGGGACAGAGGAAGGCTTTTGTGGCCTCTTAGAGTCGCCTTAACAGGAAAGGGGTCCTCTGCCGGACCATTTGAAATAGCCGAAGTTTTAGGAAAAGAAAAAACATTAAAAAGAATAAAGGAAGCCAAAAAAAAGTGACCGATCTTCAGAAGACCAGTCCTAGAATAATCAAGAGATTATTAATTTAAATAATAAAAATTATGTACGAGGGCGGCGGGAACTATACATCCCATACTGAAAAGAACAACGATTCCGCCGACTATAAATCGAAACGGCGATACGCCTCCTTCAAATTTGAAACCCTTTGCAATATATAGCCCTAAAATATGACTAATTATTGCAACCGCAAGACAAAAAACGATAATCAACCAAGGCGACCAACCCCAGAAACCAAAGAAGAACATCATATTCACCTCCAAAGAACTTTTTATGCCGTTTAGACAATACAAAGCTTATCATATAATAATATGTTTGACAATGGCGGGTATTTTATTGTCTAATTTTTCTTTTCCTGTTTTTGCTCAAAGCCCTCCGGAAAATCTGGAAGAAGCGAAGGAAATAGGGGAGAAAGCAGTGGAAGAGGTCCCAAAAGAACTCCCGGGAATTATCGGAAGAATTTGGGAAAATGAAGTTTTGCCAATTTGGCGGAAAATGTACGAAATTTGGTCTAATTTCTGGAATAATACCTTAAAGCCTTGGCTTTCCGGTATCTGCAATAAAATAAAAGAAAAACTGGGTATGGAAATTGAGGAGAGAAAACCCAAAGTCAAAGAAGAGTTTGAAAAAGAAAAAGAAGAACTGAAAGAAGAAGTGCCAGAAGTAGGGAAATCCCTTTGGGAAAAATTTAAAGAAATAATAAAGTAGAAAAAATAATAATTAAAAAATAAAATTATGGGAAATCAAGAAGTTGACAAAGACACTTACAAAAAGATAGAAGTGGAATGCTCTGTTTGTAAAAGCAAGTTTGAAATATGGGTTGCCACCAGCCACTATAATTCTGAAATGGAAAAAAATATCAGGGAAAACTTTTATCGTTATTGTCCGGTCTGTAAAGTTTGGGAATTAATGAAGAATCAGGAAAAGTAATCTTTATATTGTGCGACATTTAATTAAACTTGACACCGCAAGGGAATACTTGCGTTTTTTTATTTTTCTTGACGAAATAATATAAAGGTTTTACTTTTAAGATAGGGAAGGGCGCTGGTCTGGATTTTCTCGCTATACTCCTTGTTAGTAAAAAAACAAAGAAAGGAGAAGACAAAATAGACAGGGAAAAGCGGGTTTTTATTGGTCAGTCCGGATCAGCGCCTCTTTTTTGTTTTCCACTTGACATATACCATAAAAGATTTAATCTAAAAGTAGAGAGGGGGAGGTTGTCGGAAGAGGAACCTCCAATGCTCGGAACGCTTGCCCGGGCGGGAACACACACGGCACAAACGCAGTATCGCAATTGGCCACAACCTCCCTCTTTGCTACTTAGCTCTTTCCAATCGCACCTTTACAACGACTCGCTCTTTAAGCGTACCATACGCTTCCATGCGCCCACCAATGCTTCTCCGGGCGCTCGTTTTTTTATATAAATAAACTACAGGGGAGTAATGGTTTTTCCACTTGACAGGGCTTTCTACTCCCTTTATTATTAAGATAGATAAAGTCGTACAATGATAGTAAAGTATCTAATAATATAGGTATTTAAGAAGAGCTAACCACTACCCTATAATCTATGAAAAAATCAACTACTCCTATTATTAAACATATACCGGATTTTTTGGATTATTGTGAGATTGAAAAAGGACTATCAGATAAAACTCAGGAAAATTATAAACACTACCTCACTAAGTTTGTTTCCTGGCTCCAGAATACCAAAAAAGAAACTCTCCTCCCCCATGAACTAACAAATGAGCATATTTGGGCTTATAGGTTGTATTTAAGTCGTTTTCAGAACAAAAAGGGTCGTCCTCTTAAAAAGACTACTCAAAACTACTATCTTATCGCTCTGAGAGCCATTCTTAGCTATTTTACAGCTAAAGACATAGTTTCGCTGCCAGCTAATAAAATAGCCCTTCCTAAAGACTCTAGAAGGGAAAAAACTGTAAAATTCCTTAATTTGGATCAAATTGAGAAGCTTTTACTTGTTCCAGATACTAAAAACCGTATCGGATTAAGAGATAGGGCTATTTTAGAAACTCTTTTTTCAACCGGCCTCAGGATAGCCGAGTTGGTAGCTCTAAATAAAGAGCAATTTGCCAACTTAAAAGATAAAAAAGATTTAGAAATTGGGATTATTGGAAAGGGAAACCAACCCAGAACTGTTTATTTTTCCGAAAGATCTTTGTCTTGGATTAAGAAATACCTTGAAACCCGAAAAGACAAAGAGAAAGCTCTCTTTATCCATTATAGGGCCCGTAAAGACGCCGAAGCCCGTCTTACTGCCCGCTCTATAGAAAGGATTATTAAAAATTATGTAATCCGGGCCGGTATTCCAATCTTTACCACTCCCCACACCATTCGCCATTCTTACGCCACCGATCTTTTGACTCAAGGCGTTGATCTCCGAACTATTCAAGAATTTTTAGGACATCGAAGTATTGCCTCCACTCAAATATATACCCATGTCACAAATAAAAGATTGCGCGATATCCATCGAAAATTCCACAGCGGCAGGAATTTAAAAGAATAAAAAAATCCGTTAACTTTGACGGATTTTTCTTTCTTCTATAAATGTCGCACAATTTTAGTCGCGTTTTAGAGGAATTATAATTGAAGCAAGAAAATAAGCAACAGTACCCGGAAGGAAACCGGTAAAAACCACAATTGCAATCCAAAAAACCCTCAGAATAACGGGATCAACCTCAAAGTACTCCCCTATTCCGCCGATTACTCCTAGAAAAACTTTATTTTCTTTACTTTTATAAACTTTTTTCATTTTTTAATTTTTTATTTTTTTATCCGGCAGGTAAAATTTCCACCGTTATTTTATTTATTTTCCCTTCTTCGACTAAAACTTCTTGAGGTTCCGGATATTCCAAATTTTGAGGAAAATTAGAAGAATTAAAGTATAGAAAATATTTTCCCGGTTTTAAATTAAAAGTGGCTATACCATTATCATCGGTATAAAATACGCCTCCTTCCGGCGGAGGACCGGGTTGCTTGGCTATATCAACCTCTAAATCTTTAATTGGCATATCCTCAGAAAAAATTGCAACTCTTAATTCGCAATTTCCGATAATACTCTCTTTTTTTTCTTCTTCTAAGAACTGAAATAAATTAACCGGAGGTAAGAAATTTCCGATTAAATATCCTAAAATTATACCGATTATTAAAAGAAAAATTTTTGTTTTCATATTTTTATTTTTTTATAAATAATAATTTAAGATTTTCCCATTATTTTATACCCAAAAGCTCTACTTCAAAGATAAGAACCGCATTTTGAGGAATAACACCGGGGACTCCCGATTCGCCGTAGCCCAACCCCGGAGCAATTGTTAATTTCCGCCTCTCTCCTATTTTCATTCCCAAAACCCCAAAATCCCAGCCCTTTATCACCTTGCTCGCCCCAAGTGTAAAAACAAAGGGTTGTCCCCTGTCTAAACTTGAATCAAATTTTGTACCGTCTTCTAAGGTCCCGGTATAATGAACTGTGACTTTATTGCCATTATCTGCTAATTTACCCTCGCCCTCTTTTAAAACTTCTATTTTTAAATCTCCTTTTTTGCAGTCTCCATGATAAAGATCCCATTGGCCGCATTGCGAACTGTCCTCAAAAATACAAAAACCTTTTGTGCCGGCCGTAAACTCTTTATTTTCTATGGTACCGCCTTGCTCCTCGCAATAAACAGATGCAGGGTTTGCTATTTGAGAATATCCCTCTTCATTTTTTTCTTCTTCTTTTCTTCCAAAGCCAAAATAACAAACCAAACCGGCAATAATTAAAACTAAAATAATTATTAAAATTTTTGTTTTCATATTTTTTTATTATTTATTATTATCTTATTATAACAAAAAATTCTGCCTAGCTCTACCTGTCGGCAAACAAGGGTAGGCAGGTGCCTTTTTGGCTATACAATTTTTGTCAAACAAAAAACCGCGTCTTAACGCGGGTTTTTGTTTTAGATTAACGTCCGAATCTTTGATTTCTTCGTTTGGCATGACAGTCCCTGCAGTAAATAGGTCTGTCTCCTGACGGTTCAAAGGGAAGTTCTGTTATTTCCTTACCGCAGTCAGCGCATTTCCAGTTCCCTTGATACATCTTTCGAGGAAAATCTCCATTGGACTCAAATTTTTTGAAGGCCATTGATTTGTTGTTTATTAGATTAAAAGACCTTTCCGACTTTTAAGCCGCTCTACTTATTTGGCCTTCGTTAATTTTGAAAATTATTAAAGACTTACTTTAAGACGATTCGACTTTCCAAGTCTAAATCCATTATACTCTTTATTTTTAAAATGTCAATAGAAAAGGCAAAAAAATCCTCTCAATTGAAACCAACTGAGAGGAAATATACTTCTAAGAGTTTCCATCTCTTTCTAAATCTTCAATGGCTGCTTCGAGCTCGTGAATAAGGATAATGTGCTTTTCGGCAAGGGGTAAATAATGCCTTTTTGTTTCTTCAATTTTTTTGGCTTTTCTTTCCAAAGAGAATCCCCACATGGTCAGAAGATTGTGAAGCCTGTCGGCGAGTTTAATCAATACTGCTTTTCTCGGAGCGTTTTGGAAGCGCAAAATATAAACCTTATCTCTCTCTTCGTTGGAAGGAAAATCACTAGCAGAAGGTTTACTTAGATAATCAACCAATAAGGCGACCTCGTCGCCAAATTCCGCCCTCACTCTTTCTATTGTCCAGGAGGGGATATCTTCGACAATATCATGAAGTAGAGCGGCTATGATAATAACATGGTCTTTTATCCTTAAATAATCGATTAGAATAATAGCAACTGCCCTCAAGTGTTCGAAATATCTCTCGCCGCTCGCCCTTTCTCTGTCTTCGAAAGCGTCTTTGGCGTAATTGTACGCTTTTTCAATCAACTGATATCTGAAGTCCATTGGTGGCAGAAAAGAAGCAATTCTTTTAAAAAATGAGTTTCTGTCTTCTGCTTTTTCAAGAAGAGCCTTTACTTTTTCCAGCATTTTATCCCTCCTCGATTGCCGGATATTTCCTTTAAGTTGATTGTTAAGGTCCGATTGCTGTAGTTATAATTTATCTGTTATTTATTCAAAAATCAAGATCACGATTAAAAAAATGCCTTACATTCAGAATAGAAACGCGAGACCTGTAATTGATGATGGTTTTTAATTAATATCTATAGCGCTTATCTTTCTCTATCGCTTATCACACCGCCAATCGGAAAATATTTTTTTAATAAATCTGTATACCAAGTATAAAAACAAAAATGGATAAATTATAACCAAAAACATTCAATCCATATATTCTTACCTTTCGGTATTTCTCTCCTTTCAACCGCCGTTTTTCCTCCAACCAAAATAAACATAGTAAACTATTGTAAAAAAGGTCAAACCTAAAAGAAAACGACCTATAAGGTCGTTCTCTTAAGTTTGCTTTCTTAATCTTTTATAAAATCATTCAACCTTTGTATAAGTACAGAAGTTAGAATTTTTCTATAAATTCTTCAATTACGCTTATACTGCAACCGAATTTCCAATGGCCTTTCATCTCGCCGTACTCTTCCGGATAATTTTCATGCAACCAAGTAAGTATCTGTTCGCAGCTGCATCCTTGGGTTTGTTCAAGGGTAAATTCTTTTCTCGGTCCCTTGCCGTTTGGATTTTTTGTTTCCCATAAAAATTCTCCTTCTTGCGCGTTCCATTTTAATACCCACCTGTTTACGCCCAATCTTGTATATCCTGAATCCTCTGCTGTATCCTCGCCAGTGACAGAGCATATACTCAACTCACAGGCGTCTCCGATACCGTCACCGTCTGAATCTTCTTGGTTGGGATTATAATCTTCCAAGCAATTATCTACACAGTCGTAAATACCGTCTCCGTCAGTATCTGATTCGGTAATCTCAACGCTGACATTATCAAGGAACATACCAAGTGAATCAGCAGTTCCTGTTTCAGCAAAACCAATTTCTACTAAATTTTCGCTTGCTTCAAAAGCAACCTGCTCATAATTCCAGATTGGGGACGAACCGCCGCTTCCCGAATGACTATTCACAACTGAATCATCAATATAAACGTTCATTTTGTTGTCTCCGTGTTTGGGTCTGGGAGACCAGTAATAATTTAAAGAATAACTACATCCCGCAATCAATTCAACTTCTTGGGTTATTTTTACTGAAGCTGGTTCATTATTAAGAGATCCGCCCGGTCCTTCCCAATCAGTATCAAGCTCAATATATTGTGCTCCATCTTGGGCGTTTCCTAAAACACCTCTGTGAAATTCTAACTTAGCAACTTCAGGCCTGGGAACACCCTTATAAGATGTAGCTCCGCCATACCATTCCACTTCCCATTCCAACCCCGGAGTTCCCGAATCAAAAATATCCCATTTTTGACTGGTTTTAACCACAGGGGTTTCAAAGCTGTTATTGCCAACTTCGGCGTTTCCTACTAGAACCATAGTCAACATAATTATTATTGAAACCGCAGTTATGATCGTGATTTTTTTAGTCATATTTTTATTTTTCTATTTTCTCTCCGTTCGACCTTTTCTCCTCCATTTTTCATTCTTAAAATTATAATTTTTCAAAAAAAATGTCAATATCTTATTCTAAAAAAAGACCCCGCTGTTATAGCAGAAGGGGTCTCCAAATTACTAACAATCACTCTTCTTATTTCATTATCCAGAGAAGCTTATTTATAAAATCTTGCTCATCTGCCGCAAGCGGCGCTTCCGAAGGAATAGGAATGCTTTCCAGTATTCTGTTGTAAACTGCAAACAGAACCTCCAATAAATTCGCCGTATATTCAATTATTTCGGTATTCAAATCAACGCTGGAAGGACAATTTGCTTCTGCGGCCTCCCTTGTGAAAAACCTTCTTCTCGAAGATTTTCCATATCCGCAAATTCTCTCAATTCGCCAAGAAAAGAGAGAAAAACGTCTGGGAAGATTTTTTATGTTTTCTCGCCATTCAGCCGGGACTTTTTCCAGGCTGACTTCTCCCTTCCTCATACCGGCCGCTATTAATGTTTCTAATATTAGCTTAACCTTAATCTTCTCTTCCACCGGTAATTCCGGCAGAATCGCTACCCCGTTTCTCAGCCCAATAGTCATTCCGCTCCTTTCCGAACATTAGTCCGAACATTAGTGATATGTGCTAAAAATATTCTAACATTATTTCATGAAAAATCAAGTTTTATAAATTAATATATTTTTTATTTTTTAATTCATTTTTTTAATTCTTCTTTATAATTTTTGCTTCTTCCCCCGCACCCTTCTTTTAAAACCTCGTAAGAAGGGACTTCAAAGACTTCTAATTTAGCATCGAGGAAATCAGAAAAAACGAGTATTTTCCCGTCTGAAGAAACATCAAGGGCTGTCGGCTGGTTTCCGGCCACAATCGCATCAAGCATTTCTCCGCTTTCTGTATCAAGAAGAAGAACCGATCCCCATTCTGGCCCGGGAACAAAATAATTATCTGCCGAAAAATTTATTCCTCGGCAGGAGACAAAAAGAATTTTTTTGTCTGGACTAAGAACAATTGTATTTGGGTTATTATCCGTTTCGGCAAATTTTTTAACTTCGCCTGTCGCCAAGAAAAGCTGCCAGATAACGCCCTTTGCCATATCTGAAAAATAAAGCACTCCTTTTTCCTCATCTCCTGCAATATGCCTCATTGCACCGCCGGTTTCAAAAATAACCTCTCCCCTACCCGTAGCCAAATCTATTTTTTCAATTTCGCCATTGTCAAAACCTGCCACATAAAGCGTTTTGCCGTTTTCAGCAATATAAATGCTGCGGGGCGTATTGACAACCGAAATTTTCCTGAGTAAATCCCCCGATTGAATATCTATTTCCGAGATATTATTGCTGCTCCAGTTTGAAGCAAAAATTATTTTTCCGTCAGGAGAAATAACCAAAACCTTTGTCCAGATACCGCCCGTATTAAAAACACGCAAAATATCTTTTGAATCAACGTCAATTTCAAAAACTTTAGCCGTTTCCATTTGGCTGACATATACCCTCTTTCCGTCTGCAGAAAATATCACCTCTACCCCGCCGCCCCCTTCCAGATTAATATCTTTTATTTTTTCGCCGGTCAGAGAATCAAAAACTATCACTCCCCTACTTTTATTCAAAAGCGAAGTTACCCAGACTTCTTTGTTATCTTTTGAAAAAGCAACGCCTTTCGGAGACGGAACCCCCTTAATATCAAAAAGATGACGGACTAACTGCCCCTCTATATTAAAATCCGGATAAGAAACATTATATTTTTTTTCAGAAGAACTTTCCTTTTCTGGCTCATTAATGTTGTTTTCTTTCCCAATATTATTTTCACCGGCTTCTGAAACATTTGAAGAAACAAAAGAACCTAACGAGGCCGTTCTGGTAAAAAATAATATATCTTTGTTAAGATATATTATGCAAAAAACTATTGCTTCAAAAAATAAAATTATAACCAAAAAAAATAAAAAAAAATTTTTAATCATCTAAAAACAAAAAAATGTGAGATAGAAAGTGTATAAATTTCATTTTTTAGATGTTTTCTTGTTTTTTTTCCGGAAAAAAAACATTAAAAAAGATTGCTATGGCTAAAATTACGGCCACAAATGAGGTGTGTTTGAATTCTCTGGAATAAAGAAAAAGGGCAAAACCCAAAACTAAAATCCCAATGACTATTTTTATAGTTTTTTTAATTCCGAATCTCATCTCAAAATAATGTCTTTTTCTTTTTTATAAAACCGGAGGAGTTAAGTCGATAGAAGGTAAAAATTTCTCTTTCAAATCCCCGAAATAATACCAAAGGAAAAACAGGGTTATAATCAAAAGTAAAAATATTAAAATGTATTTCAAAGCGCTCATTTTTTTACTTCCACCAACTAAATAAATTTCTGAACCAGCCGAATATACCTCTGTTATTCTTTTCTTTTTCACCGAGCTCCCTTAATCTTTGCTGCTCTTGTTCCACATTTTGAACCTTTTCCTCAATAATATTTTTAATCTCTTCTGTACATTCACTGCATTGTTTTTTCAATTCTTTAAGTTTTTCAATTCTCTCCTGGTTTTTATTGGTTTGTTCTTCCAATTCTTCTACCGCTTCCTGATCCCCTCCGAAGAAAAACTTAACAAATCGGTTTCTTTTTTGAATTTTTTCTTCTGCTTCTATTGTTTTCTGGACGGAGTTATTAAAATCTTTGGCAATTTCCGAAACCTCTTTACCAATTCCTCCAACTAAATCTTCCATTGCTAGTAAAGAATGGACGGCTTCCCTGACTGCATTTTGATTTTGATATACTTTTTGTTTATATTCATCCTTAATGGCTTGGATTTCCGTCTTGAATTCTTCTTTCTTTTCTTCTATTATATCTTTTAATTCATTAACTGATTGAGCTTTAAGTTTTGTTTGTGAAGGAAGAATTATTAATTCTTCTTTTTCTTCTCCTTCTGATTCCTCTTCGACTTCCGCTTGACCCTGAATTTGGGCTTGGTTTTGAGCTTGATTAGCTGATTTTTGAACTGTTGTAGCGGTCTCCTCGGGCTGATTAGGATCGGAGGTGCTTAAATTTGACGGAATCATAGTCGCAAAAACACCAGAACCAACAAAAATTAAGGTTATTGAGAGAATTATTATTTTTTTCATATTGCTTTTTTATATTAATTATTTATTTGTTAATATATTTTATTATGCCAAAAAGAAAACATTTTGTCTATAAAGAGAAAAGGCCTCCGGGAATCACCGAAAGGCCTCATTAATCAAAAAATTTAACTTATCAGTCTAATCTAATATGGATATAGAATCTTCTTTTGTAGTAAGATATTGGGAAATGTTCCAAATATCTCCCAGAGGTCCGACTATCTTAAGATTCCCTGGGTCACAATTACTGATAGGAGAAACAGTCTTATGAGCCGTTAATAATTTATCAATCGCTCTCCCTGGATCATCGCCCTCTTCAAAAGGCACTCGTCCCCAAGAATCACATTTTGGGTTCATACAAAACCAAGTAATACTACCTTCTTTTGGAAGCCGTGACGACACGTCTTCACTTCTAATAGAATCCACATTTATCTCTTTTACTTGCCTTTCAAAAATCACAATTAAAGACGATCCCTCTCCAATTCTGCTGAATTTTTCCGGATTAATACTAATTTTCGGGTGGCCAACATGAAAGTTGTGTTCGTTTCCTTTTTCGTCTTTAAAAATAATAGACCTCGACGATCTCGCAATAATCTCAAAAACCGTAATTGTTTCTTTGTTTTTTTTGGAAGGGAATCCCCACATTTAACTTCACCTCTTTCCTTTCTAGTTGTTAACGAGCGAAACTAATAATAATGGTATTTTATTTCGCAAAAAAAATCAAGTAATAAAAAAGTGTTTAAAGTTATTTTTCCACAGGAAGTTTCTATTTATTTTTACTTTATTGACAAATTTAATTTTTAGTATTATAATAAAGATATTATGCAGCCAATATTAGTTTTTGTGGCTATCGCCTTTATTTTATTGGCTTTTGGAGGTCTCGAACCGACTAAAAGTCCTATTCCCGAAGATGTTTCAGAAAAAGAGAAACTTATTAATAAAGCCAATTTAGCCAAAGTATGGCCGCAAAAAACAAACGGGATTTCTCAAAACCAAGGTTCTCAAGAACCCGGCGTTTTGGTTGAAACATATATAACTTCCGGACCCGAAAATGGAGAAATCATTAATGATGCCAGTAAAATTACTTTTGAATTTAAGGGAAAGGTTTTCCCAGAAGGAATAAGCGGCAGATTTTATTACGAAACAAAACTTGAGGGGGTTGATAATGACTGGAAAAAAACATCTTCTGAAAAAAGAACAATTAATTTACCCGCAGGCTCAAAAGAATATATATTTTGGGTAAGGGCAAAAATTAATAATTTTATTGACTTAACCCCGGAAAAAAGAACATTTAAGGTAGAAATTTCGCCTTATTTTGGTAAAATAATGATTTCCAGTGCTTCCCATTCTTATATTAAATTATCTAATAAATCGTCAGAAGATGAAAAAATAAATATAACGGGATGGCAAATCACAGGAGATAAAGGAACAATCACTGTCTCTAAAGGAGTAGAATTGTTTGTTCCAGGGGAAGATATGGTTGAAAAAGATATTTTTATTGAAAAAGGAGACAATGTATATTTTTATAGTGAAAAAAATCCCTTTGGAAGAAAAGAAGACTTTCGCCCGAATAAATGTTTTGGTTATTTGACAAGTTATTATGATTCTGTTTCTTCTTTTAATTATTCAAAAATCTGCCCGAAGATAGAAGACCGAGATATCTGCCATCTTAGCGATGACTGTCAAAAATATATAAGAAAATTGAGAAGCTGTAAAATGCCGGACTACTCAGAAGACTTTTCTGTTCTACTTGATTCCAAATGTAAAGAGTTTATTGATAATTATACTTCCGAATATTTAAACTACGAAGGTTGTATTAATAACTATTTTAAAGACGACGATTTCTATAAAAATGCTTGGTATATTTATGTGGGTTATGATATTGTCGGCAGATGCACTGAGAAAATTTATTTATATGACGAGAGCGGTCTTTTTGTCGATGATTACGAATGTAGAATTTAAGATTTAAAATCTGCCACAAAGGAAAAATTACATACGCAAGGACTCTGGTGACAAACATGGCAATTATTGTAATAAATTTTTGCTAATTCTTTGACAATGTCTATTTTAGCAGAATTGGCTACCCCAAAAAGACAGGAAATATAATCTGCAATTTCATTTTTCACTGATTCAAATCTTTTATTTTTATGCTCTCCTAAAAAGAAATGGATTGATTCACTTAATTCCCCCATTTCTTCGGCGAGATGGACTCCGGCATCAGCAAGGGTTCTTGAATTTGGGGGGTAAATAAAATAAAACATTTTTTGAATTTCTATTAGGTTTTTGGGCTTTTGGGATTTCTTGGAAATAATTTTTTTTCTTTTTTTTGGCTTTATCTTCTTGCAGGAACAGGGGCATTCGCCACAATAAGAACATATAAAAGGAAAGCGTCTCCAAACTTCTTTTTCAGCGTCTATATGTAGTCTATTTGTTATAGCCATTAACCAAGAAAAGGCAATTAAAAGATTTTTTATAATCTTTTTTTTATCTACTTTTCTTATTCCTTTTAACGCCCGCATTGTAAAGCGTTCTTGGTTTGACACTAAATCCGACAAAGAAAAAAGGCGATCGTCAGGTAGGTTATAAATTTCCCCGATAAAATTTTGAAATTGAGATAATGATTCTTTAGAAGAAAATCTTGCCATATTTTTAATTTTTCAGTGTAATATATAAGTACTCTAAATCGTCATATTTATAATAGAAACTAAAAGGTACGCCTTTTGTGCCTCGAGTAATCGAGGCTTTTTTTTATTTGCCAAATCTTCTTTGCCGCAGAGAATAATCTGATAATATTTCTTCAAAATCTTTTTTTGAAAATTCCGGCCAATATTTCTTTGAAAAATAAAATTCAGAATAAACCGATTGCCATGTTAAAAAACCCGAGAGGCGCTGTTCTCCGGCAGTCCTGATTATTAAGTCGGGATCGGGAAGGTTTTTAGTCCAAAGATTCTGCTCTATTATTTTTTCGTCAATTTTTCCAGCCGGTATATTTTTTTTAACAACTTCTTTGACGGCATTTACAATTTCAGCCCTTCCTCCGTAACTTATCGCCAGGTTTAAAACTCCTTCTTTGTTGTTTTTTGTTAATTCTTCCGCCTCTTTTATTAATTTTATGATTTCTTTATCCAACCTCTCTCTTTGCCCAATCACCTTAACTTTTATTCCTTCTTTATTAAGTTCTTTAAGAACTTTTCCGCCCAGGACCTGTTTTAACAGATTCATTAGATATTTTATTTCTTCTTTTGAACGGTTCCAGTTTTCGGTAGAAAAAGTATATAAAGTCAGTATTTTTACCCCTTTTTCCTTGCACCATTTTCCGAATTCCTTTATTTTATCCAAACCCTTACGGTGGCCCTCAAAAGTAGGAAAGCCTTTTCTTTTCGCCCACCTTCTGTTTCCGTCCATTATAACACCTATATGATATGGAACATTTTTTGTTTTGGTTTCCATTATAAATTAGACTAAGAAATCGCTTTCTATTTTTATTTTTTCGGGAATTAACCAAGGCAGATTATACCCTATAAAATAAGCTATTTTAGTGGCAAATTTTGAAATTACGGTTTTTGGTAAAAAAAACCTTTTTAGCGCTTTCTGATATTTTAAAAAATCGGGGAAATTTTTCAAGAGAATGTCAGCAGAGATCAACCCCCAGATTATCCCTCCCCCGCTCCAGTTTTTCGTCAGGCCGGTTGCATCCCCGCAAAGGGTAATCGATTTTTCGGCAGAAGTTGAAAAACCCTGGGGTATCAAAGCTGATTCTATTTTTCTTAATTTAAGGTTTTTTCTCTTTAAAAAATCATAAAATATCTCTTTTGCTTCTTTGGTAGAAGAAATTATACCGTATTCCGTTTTGCTTCCTCTCGGGATTTTCCAAATAAAACCCCTCTCTACCGGCCAAGTTTCGACATAATCCTTAGAGTCATTTTGCTCTAAAAATCCTAAAATTCCTAAACGATATTCGGGTTCGGGCAGATTTATTTTTTTTCTAACGGTGGAGTTCACGCCGTCGCAACCGATAATTCTATCAAAGCCTGTCGGAAGGGAATCAACCGAATTTTTTAAGTTAATCTGGGCTCCAGATTTCTCAGCAAACTCGGCTACTAAATTATCTAATTTGAAGTGGCTTAAGGCAAAAAATTTCTTGGAAAATTTAATTCTTAAAGTTTTTTTTGGGAAGTGAATTAGGGCGGAAGATATCTGATTTTCAACTAATTTTTGGCTTTGGGGAATAAAATCCAAGATTCTTTTGCTTACCAAACCGGAGCAGGCTTTCTTTCCGATTTTCTCTTTTTTTTCAAAAACAAAAACCTTATGCCCCTTCTTTGAAAGCTTCCAAGCCAAATAAAGACCCACTATTCCGGCTCCAATAATTGCTATTTTCAGATTCTTCATAATAAGTTTCTTCTTCAAAATATAAGGGTTTTTTCTCCTGCTGTTTGGCAACAATAAAGCCCGCCGCAAAAGATAAAAGAGAAATTAAAATTACTCCAATAACCAAAATTATATCATTTTGGTTGTCTTTGACAAATTGGAAAATTTTTGATAATATCATCTTATTATGGCAAAGACTAAAGCAGCAGGTTCTACAAAATTAGGAAGAGATTCCCAGCCCAAATATTTGGGCGTAAAACTTTTTGAAGGCCAGAAAGCCAAACCTGGCAGTGTTATTATCCGCCAGAGAGGCACTAAATTTCTTCCCGGAAAAAATGTCAGACGCGGAAGAGACGATACCCTTTATTCCGTCTCAGAGGGTGTGGTTAAATTTAAAACAAAAAAGAAAAAAGGGTTTAATAAATCGCAAAGGATCGTAAAAATTGTTAACGTCGAATAGCGACTTTGATAAATTCTTTGAATAATGGATGGGGTTTCAAAGGCCTCGATTTAAATTCCGGATGAAATTGAGTTCCCAAAAAGAAAGGATGTTTTGAAATTTCAATAATTTCAACTAAATTTCTTTCAGGGTTTATTCCAGACGTCGTCAGTCCTTTTTCTTCAAGGTCTTTTCTGAAAGAATCATTTAATTCGTATCTATGGCGGTGACGCTCAAAAACTTCAGGTTCTTTATAAGCCCGGGCGGCAATTGTTTCCGGTTTCAACTTACAGCGATAAGCACCCAACCTCATTGTTCCTCCGTATTTCTTTTCTTTTAAAAGCACTTTTTGTTCCGGTATAACGTCAATTACAGGATAAGGACATCTAAGAGAGAATTCAGCAGAATTAGCACCCTTCAAACCGCAAATATTTCGGGCAAATTCCACCACTGCCAGCTGCATTCCCAAACAAAGACCCAAAAATGGGATTTTTTGTTTCCTGCAAAACTCAATGGCCTTAATTTTTCCTTCCACTCCCCTATTACCGAATCCTCCCGGCACAATAACCCCGTCGTATTTTTTTAATTCTTTTAGTTCTTTGGGATTTTTTTCATACTTTTCAGCCGATAACCAGGAAATCTCAGGCTTTCTTTTAAAAAACCAGGCGGCGTGCTTGATCGCTTCAATAACCGAAATATAGGAATCGGCCAGAGTAAATTTTCCAGTATCAAAATATTTTCCAACTATTCCTATTTTTACAGATTTCTTGGCGTTTTTAATCGTATTCACCAGTTTTTTCCAGTCGCTTAAATTATTTTTTCTGATTCTTATATTAAACTTTTTCAAAATTTGATTTCCCAAATTCTCTTTTTCAAAATTAACAGGTATCTCGTATATTGCCTTAATATCGGGGGCGGAAATCACATCTTCCTTTTTTAAATTGCAAAAGGTGGAAATTTTTATTTTTCTCGGCTCGTCCAAAGGAACCTGTGAACGTGCCAAAATAATATCCGGCTGGATACCGGCGGTATTTAAAGACCTTACTGCATTCTGAGTGGGTTTTGTCTTCATTTCACCGATCATCTCGGGAATCGGCAGATAACTAACCAAAACAAAAAGTAAGTCCTTTGGATTTTCAAAACGCAGCATTCTGGCTGCTTCCAAAAACAAAAGATTCTGGTACTCTCCCACCGTTCCGCCAATTTCAATTAAAATAAAATCAGCCATATTCTTTTTGGCTGCTTTTTTGATTCTACTTATTACTTCATTGGGAATATCAGGGACGACTTCAACGCACTTTCCTCCGTATTCTAAATTTCTTTCTTTTCTAATCACCGCCTGATATACCCTGCCGGTGGTAATATAATTTATTTTAGAAAGGTTTTCATCTAAAAACCTTTCGTAATTGCCCACGTCCTGATCACATTCGTCTCCGTCTTCGGTCACAAAAATCTCCCCATGTTCAACGGGGTTCATTGTTCCGGCATCAACGTTTATATAAGGATCTATTTTAACCGCTGTAACTTTAAAACCTTTGCTTTTTAAAATTTTTCCTATTGAAGCCACAGCTACTCCTTTGCCGATGCCAGACATTACGCCTCCGGCAACAAAAATATACTTTGGCATTTTTTAAATATTATTTTCTTCTTCTCCTTTTTTTTCTTCTTCTTTAACTACAATTACTCTAATTTCTGCCTCTAAATTATGTTCAAATTTAATTTTCACTGGAAATTCTCCCAGTTCTTTAAGTGGGTCTGGTAAAACAATCTGGCTCTTTTTAACATCAAATCCTGCTTCACTTAATTTTTCTGAAATTTTCTGAGCGTTAATTGATTCAAAAAGTTGGTCCTGATCGCCGATTTTCACCTGAATTGTTACCTCCTGACCGTCAATTGCTGAAGCCAGTTCTTGGATTTTTTTTAAATCTTCCTCGGATTTCTTTTCGGCTATTTCTTTCTGAGTTTCCAGCCAAGCCAAAGCTTCTTTAGTCGCGGGCTTTGCCAAACCTTTTGGAATTAAAAAATTCCTGGCGTGGCCGTCTTTGACTTCTTTTATTTCGTGTTTTTTCCCTATTTTATCTACGTCTTGAAGAAGAATAACTTTCATAATTTTTTAATATTATAATATTCTCTCATAAAGAATTGGCTATTTCAATAGCTTTATCCAATTGAGGGTCTTTTCCTTCTTCGTAATCCTCTTCGGTTATTTCTACTTTGATATCGGGCTCCAATCCTTTATCGGCAATCATTTCTCCTTTCGGAGTCAACCATTTGGCTACGGTTATTTTTAAAGATGAACCGTCTGACAATTCTTCCAATTCCTGAACAGAACCCTTTCCAAAAGAGGTTTCTCCTATTAATTTTACTCCTCTATTATCACGCAAGGCACCGGCTAAAATCTCGGAAGCGGAAGCCGAACCATTATCTATTAAAACCACTATTGGGTAAGACAACAGTTGGGCTGGTCCTTTTGATAGGTGTTCCTTTCTTTTTTCGGTCTCGCCGTAATCTTCAATTAAAATAATTTCACCCTTTTTCAAAAACCAGCCGGTTATGTCTTCGGCCACCCCCAAATACCCCCCCGGATTGTTTCTGAGATCCAAGATTATTTTTTCTGCCGGACTATTTAATATCTCACTGGCGGCTATATTAAAATCAGATCCTGCCTTTAGCGTAAAATGATAAAGTTCAATTAAGGCTGTATTATTGTCAATTAATTCCCATTTTAACGAAGGGACCTCAATTTCTCCTCTTATAATTTTTATTTCTTTTGATTCATTCCAATCTTCCCGATAAATTGTTAAGGTTACTTCTGTTCCTTTCGGGCCCCTGATTAAATTAACCGCCTCCTCAATAGTAATATCAATTGTTGGGGTATCGTTCACCTCTATTATTTTATCTCCGGCGCGAAGACCCGCTTTCTGGGCGGGAGCTCCTTCCAAGGGCGCTATTACCTGAAGATGTCCTTTTCTTATTCCGATTTCCGCTCCAATTCCTTCAAACGTTCCCTTTACGTCTTCAATAAATCTTTGAGAGTCCTCGGGTTTGAAAAAAACAGTATAAGGGTCGTCCAGGGACTTTACCATGCCGGAAATCGCACCGTAAATAACTTCTTGAACATCGAATTTTTCTTTATCAACATACATTTCTTCCAGCTTTTTCCAGGATTCCCAAAAAAGAGAAAAATCAAGATCTTCTGGCGGACAAACCTCGCAGACCACCTGACTCTTTCCAAAGTTCGTTCCCAAAGCAAAAGAAACCAAAATGGCAAAAATTAAAAAAAGTAAAGTGAAATCTTTTTTTATATTAAAAATCATTTAATTAATTTAGTAAATTTATCAAAAATATTTAACTCTTAAAGTTTATCATAAAAAAGTTAAAAAAGAAAGGAAGCTTTCGCAAACTTCCCCAGAAATATTTTTTATATAGGGCATTCTATTACTTAGGAATTAACCGTCGAAAACGAAAAATAACAATAATACAAGCGGTAAAATATACAACTAAACAAAAAATTGCCAAACTAGTAATAATTATAAAATTAGAAAAGTCCAATGGGATTTTATCCGGAAACAGTTCAGTAAGACGAGATACTACTTCAGACATCAAACGGTCCTCCTTCCCGTATGGTTTTTGAATCAGCTGTTTTGCTGTTTTTTTTATATGCTAATATCCCTGTTTTGTCAAGAAAACGCTATTCTTTTTCTCTGTTTTCGGTCCTTATACTTTATTTTTATTCAATAGCTTCTAATGCTTTTCTTTTAAAATAAAAAAGGAAATTGTGGCTATTAATACCGCTATCGTTAAAAGGATTTCAGAAATTAAAGCAAAATAAAATCCTTCAAAGATATTTCTTGTCGGCACCACTAAAACAATGATTGAAAAAACGATGGCAAAAAATATGTTTTTTTGCCTTACCGGAGAATCGGTTAAATTTTTAACTGCCTGCCACCAAAATATTACAGCCAAAAAAAGAATAGCAGACATAACGGGTAGGGCCCATAATATTTCTACTAGATTATTGGCGTTTATAAAATCATATGCATAACCCTTGGATAATATTTTATAAGGAGAGAAAATATTAAGGATTAAACCTGTCACTGCTACTGCGCTGTATAAAAAAATAATGAATAAAGATTTATTTACGCCAACTCTTAGAAGTGAAAGGCCGATTAAGGTTCCGTAAGCGAGAGCCACCAAGGCAAAAAAATGTCCCAAAGGGAAAACAAACGAAAAAGAAGGAGGAACGTCACCCTTTCTAATTAAAATAATGATACTGATAACGGTCCAGTGCAAACCGTAAAAGAAAAACCAAATAAAAAAATTATTAAAATAATTTGTTATCGGCACTTCTTTTTTGCCTCTTAAATGAATAAAACTTACAATCCCCAAAAGAGTTATTAACCCGTAAGAAATTGGAGAAGTAATAAAAATCATACAATTTTATTTTATCGCACCAGCCCGATATCCACAAGCACAAGGGAATAATAAAAAACATTTTGATAAAGTAAAAAAGGGAAGGCCTTAACTTAAAAAGTTAAGGCCAAATGAATTTTAAAGAAACATCTATTTGACTTGGAATTATTCTTGTATAAATACCGCGTTTTAATAATACTTCGTCCACTCTATAATACAAAGCTCCGCGCAAGATTAAACCGAGTTCATCAAGGTTAAGATCTATCGCTCTTTTCAGGGTTGCACGCATTCTTTCAATTAGTTTCTGGGCTTCTTTCCCTGAGTCAGAAAAATTATCACATTGTTCCAAAAGGGTTAAAAATCGAACAAAAACCGCTCTTTGTTTGCGCGAACGCCCTTTAAAATATTCTTGGAATTCCTTTTTGGGATAATCTACACAGGTTCCTATACAAGTATTAATGGCTTGAGTTATCTCACCAGCTTTTTGAGTAACCAAATCCATTAATATTTCTAAATTCTCTCCTGACAGAACAATAATATTTCCTTCAAAGTCAACGACTTTCCGACCAATTTGTAGCCCAAGAAAATATTGATAATCCCTTCTTTCCTCGTCAATTGTGTTCCCTCTTAACAAATATCCTGCCATCTGGAATGCATCACTTGAAAGACAAATAGCCCCCGCTCCTCCTACACATTTTTCTTTTATGCAAGCGGAAAAACAACGTTCAAACCTATATCCCGACACTATTTCTCCTCCACATGGATTAAAAAATCTCAACCAATCGTTATCCGTTTTGATCGGCATTATAGCACCTCTCCTTTCCAGATTTAATTGTTAGAGTTCTTGGTAGGGTCTTTTTATCATATTTTTTAAAAAAATCAAGTTCACAATAAAAAAAAGCCGCCCGACAAAAGCCAGGAACGGCATATGGTAAGCTTGTTTTTGGCGCTAATCTTCCTTTCTGTGTTTTGTATTAATGAGAATATTAAACCTTCTTGTCACGGGTATTACCCTTTTTAATGTTTCCTTTCCGTATTTTTCCATCAATATATCTTTTATTAATTCCTTCATTTCCGGTTGAATCACCAAATTACCGTTATTATCGTTAAAATCGATCATTCCAGATAATATATCTTCTATTTTACCGGAAACAGGTATTGTTTTCGGCGTAGGACCTTCTCTGCAATAAACGTCGGGAAAGAAAAGTGGAAATTCTCTTGTCAGTAGACAAACCACTCTGTGTATTTCCCTTTGAGAAAATATACTTGGTTTGTCTTTTACTATTAATTCGCCTTTTACTTCGTTTAAGCCAATGAGCAAAGCACAAATAATACTATAAAGAGTTATCTCTTCGGACATCACCCGCACCTCCTGTAAAGAACTATAATTTTATTTTAGATAAATAAAATAAAAAATCAAGTTCACAATAAAAAAAGCCGCCCGGTGAAGACAGGGGGCGGCGCTGTGGTAAACTGCTGATATTACCTAAGGCCTCCTTTTTATATCATATACATGCATATATTCTTGATATGACTCCAAAGGCATTCCGATCTTCTGACAGGTAATACCTTCGGTTAATTTTATTTTCTGAGCCAACAACTTTCTGCTTCTTTTTTGCATTTTAAAAAACAGATCTCTCTGGTAAACTAATTTATAATGTATCAATTTTAAAAATTTGTCAAGTTTAAAACAAACAGAAATTTTTTATAATTTCTGCGTTAAGTTATGCGAAATTCTTTTAAAATTTGTGCCCCCAGTAGGACTCGAACCTACAACTTACTGCTTAAAAGGCAGTTACTCTACCAATTGAGTTATAGGGGCTTATAATCCTTCTTCTTTCAATTTTTCCAGCAGTTCTTTTTGTTTTTTGTTTAATTTCTTGGGAAATTTTACATTCAAATCCACATACATATTTCCTTTTCCGTAACCCGAGAAATGAGGAATTCCTTTTCCGGAAATTCTTAAAACTTTCCCGGATTCCGTACCCGAAGGAACTTTTAATAAAATTTTACTTCCCCCAAGAGTCGCCACTTCAATTTCATCTCCCAAGGCTGCCTGAGTTAAGGAAATCGGAACCTTTAAATATAAATCATCTCCCTTTCTTTTAAAAACAGGATGGTTTTTCACAAAAATTCTTATATATAAATCCCCTCTTCTGCCGCCCTTTCTACCGGCTTCACCTTTTCCTTCAACTTTTATCACTTGATTGGTATCTACTCCGGCCGGAATAAAGATTTTAATTTTCTCTTCCCCTCTTATTCTTCCTTCTCCTTTGCAAACATTACAAATCTTTTCCGGTCTTAAACCTTCACCACCACATTCAGGACAAACAATATATTGAGTAAAGGAACCAAAAAAAGTTCTTTTAATCTGTTGAACTTGGCCGGTTCCCCGGCAGGAAAAACACTCATTCACTTTTGCGCCAGGCTCGGCCCCTGTCCCCTGACACCTTGAACAAACAATATTATTTAAAAAGCTGATTTCTTTTTCTTTTCCCGTTAATACCTCTTCCAAAGGTATCTCTAGTTCAATTTCAATATCTTTTCCTTTTTTTAAATCTTTTCTTTTTTTGGGTCCGCCAAAGCCGAACATTTCTTCCATTACTTCTCCTAAATCTCCAAAGTCAAAACCAAATTCTTCTCCTCCCGGTTTTCCCCAGGCCCATTTAAAATCAAACCCTGGATCAAAACCGGCTCCTCCTTCAAAAGTCTGGCCAAAAGTATCATATTGGTTCTTTTTTTCTTTATCAGAAAGAACCTGATAGGCCTCATTCACTTCCTTGAATTTTTTTTCATCTCCTCCTTTGTCAGGATGAAACTTATGAGCCAAACTTCTATATGCCTTTTTAATTTCTTCCTGAGAAGCATTGCGAGAAACGCCTAAAATTTGATAGTAATCTTTTTTCATTTTTTATTTCTTTTCTTTATATTCCCCTTCTTCGGGTTTTTGATCTTTGCCGGAATTTTGACCTTCGCCCTCTTCTGGTTTTTTTTCTTGAGCAGTCTCCTTGTAAAAATCTGCTCCTATTTTCTGAATTACTTGAGAGAGTTCTGAATTTTTTTGCTTTATTTCTTCTATATTATCACCTTCTTTTATCTTCTTCAATTCTTCCAATTTATTTTCAATTTCCTTTTTGGCGTCAACTGAAACCTTATTGCCCATCTCCCTTAATGTTTTTTCGGTGGTATAAACTAAATTATCGGCTAAATTCCTTGTTTCAATTAAATCTTTTTTCTTTCTATCTTCTTCGACATGAAGCTCAGCTTCTTTTTTCATTTTTTCCACTTCTTCTTTTGATATTCCGGTTGATCCTTCAATTCTTATTGACTGACTTTTACTGGTTGCCTTGTCTTTGGCAGTAACATTTAAAATGCCGTTTGCATCTATGTCAAAAGTAACTTCAATTTGAGGAACTCCTCGGGGGGCTGGAACGATTCCGTCTAAAATAAATTTTCCAAGGGTCTTGTTATCCGGTGCCATCGGCCGCTCTCCTTGGATGACATTAACTTCCACCGAAGGTTGATTATCGGCGGCAGTTGAAAATGTCTGGGTTTTTGAGGTAGGAACAGTGGTGTTTTTGGGAATTAAAACAGTATTAACCTGACCTAAAGTTTCAATTCCCAAAGAAAGAGGAGTAACGTCCAAAAGTAAAACATCTTTTACTTCGCCCTGTAAAATTCCTGCCTGAATTGCAGCGCCAACTGCCACCACTTCATCTGGGTTAATAGACCTATTTGGTTCTTTTCCAAAAATTTTCTTTATTTCTTCCTGGATTTTCGGCATTCTGGTTTGGCCACCAACCAAAACTATCTCTTCAATGTCTTTTACGTTAAGTTTTGCTTCTTTTAGAGTTTCTTTTACTATGTTAATTGACTTTGAAATATAGTCTCCGACCAAATCCTCTAATTTCGCCCTAGTTAGTTTATAATAAAGATGTTTGGGGCCCGATGAATCAGAAGTAATAAAAGGAAGGTTAATTTCCGTTTCTAAAGCAGTGGAAAGCTCAATTTTCGCTTTCTCGGCAACCTCTTTAATTCTCTGAAGCGCCAAGGGGTCTTTTGATAAATCAATTCCTTGGTCTTTTTTAAATTCTTCAACCACCCAATCCATAATTTTTTGGTCAAAATCATCTCCACCCAGATGAGTATCTCCACCAGTTGCTTTTACTTCCACAGTATCTTCTGAAACATCAAGAACCGAAACGTCAAAAGTTCCGCCACCAAAATCGTAAACTATAATCTGCCTTTCGCCTTTTTTAGCCAAACCATAAGCTAGGGCAGCGGCTGTCGGTTCGTTTATTACTCTTTTAACGTTAAATCCGGCTATCTCGCCAGCCACTTTTGTTGCTTTTCTTTGACTATCGTCAAAGTAAGCAGGACAGGTAATAATGGCTTCTGTTATTTTTTCTCCTAATTTTTCTTCGGCGTCAGTTTTCAACTTCTGAAGAATCATTGCCGAAACTTCTGCTGGCTTGTGCCATTTTTCTCCCAGTTTTACCTCTACACCTCCGTCTGATGCTTCGCGAATTTCGTAGGGCATAAGCTTTTTATCCTTTTGAACTTCCGAATCTGAAAATCTGCGGCCGATTAATCTTTTTACCGAAAAAATAGTATTCTGGGGGTTGGTAATCTGTTGCCTACGGGCAACAACACCAACTAATCTCTCGCCCGTTTTGGCAACGGCAACAACAGAAGGAGTAGTTCTGCCTCCTTCTTTATTCTCAATTATCTTGGGTTCGCCTCCTTCTACTGCCGCCATAGCAGAAAAAGTAGTGCCCAAATCTATTCCTAATATTTTTGGCATATTTTATTATTTTTATTTTTTTAATTTTTATTTTTTTGTTTTTTAATTTGGGATTTATCCCTTAATTTTTACCTTTACTCCTTTTTTCTTCTCTTTTTTGGGCTTGGCTTTGGGGATTACCACCTTTAATATCCCCTCTTTGTAATCTGCTTGAGATTTCTCGCCGACTACTTCAACCGGCAAGGGAACCGCTCTTCTGTAAAAGCCCCTGCTCATCTCTTTCCTGTAATATCCTTTCTTTTTCTCCTCTTTTTTTTCTTCTTTTTTTGCTTCCAAAATTAAAATATTGTCTTTTACTTCCACGCTTATATCTTTTAAATCTACGCCGGGAAGCTCGGCTTCCGCCACCACATTGCCATTGTCCTCATATACATCCATTTTCGGAGTACTGGCCGCCGGTAATCGAGAAAACAATCTTTCAGGCCATTCTTCTTCAAACCACTTATCTAAATCCCAAAATGGTTTATAAGGAATTAAAGACATATTTTTATAAATGTTAATTTTGTATTTATTTTTCGACCTTTTTTATTTTATTTTATTTTGAAACTTTTACTTTGGCGGGTCTTAAAACCCTGCCAGAAATAGTATAGCCTCTTTGCACTTCTTCCAAAACTATTCCCGGTTCCGTGCCCTCTTTTTCAATCTCTTCCACTGCTTCCTGAAAATCGGGGTTAAATTTATCTCCCAAGGTTTCCATTACCTCAACACCCTGTTTTTTAAAAGAATCTAAAATCTGTTTTTTAATCTGTAAAATTCCTTTCACGTTTTCATTTTTTTTTAAATCATCAGGTATTTTTTTTTCTGCAATATCAAAACTGTCTAAAATGGGCAGGGTTTTTAAAATTAATTCTTCCGAAGCATATTCCACCAACTTTTTAATTCTTTCCATTTCTTCTTTTTTATAATTTAAGAAGTCCGCCCTTGCTCTCTGCCAGCCGGCAAGATATTCCTCTTTCTGTTTCTGGCATTCTTCCAATTTTTTCTTTAAGTCCTCCGGATTTTCTTTTTTTGTTTTTTTATCTTCCATTTTTTAAATTCTTTCCAAAAAACCCATTAAAGAGTTAAGAAAGTTTATATTTTTGTCGTAATTCATTCTTTTTGGTCCGACTATTGCCAAAAAACACTCTTCCTTTGGAAATTGACATTTTGAAATAATCAAACTGAAATCTCCGGCTTTGGGAAAAGGATTTTCTCTCCCAATATAAACTTTAATTTCTGAATCGATACCAAGATTGTTAATTTCTTTCTCAAAGTTTCCGACTAAATCAGCAAAACTGGAAATAATTTTTGTTTCTTTAAATTCCGGTTCACAGAGTACTCTTTCCCAACCGTCTTTCCATAAAATTTTTTCTTCGCACAAATAGCCGATAGCCAAATTAGACGACAAAAAAGCCAAATTTTTAGTAAAATTTTGAACCATTATTAGATTGTTCTCAAAACTTTCTGCGCTAAACCATTTTTCTTTTTCCAAATTATCCTCTTCGTTTTTTTCTTCCAAAAAATTGTCAACGAAAAAGCGGTATCCTTTATCAGTGGGGACTCTGCCCGCCGAAGTGTGTGGCTGATAGATAAAACCGCTGTCAGTTAGTTTTTGCATTTCGTTTCTAATAGTGGCCGTGGAAACTTCAAGATTATAATCTTTTTCAATCAACTGAGAGCTTACCGGCTTTGCCGTTTTTATATATTCTCCCACTATGCTATTCAGTATTTCTTTTTGCCTTTCTGTTATTTTCATAATTTTATGATAAAAAATTGGCACTCCTTTGTCAAGAGTGCTAAAAGAAAAGGGGCAAAGGCGACCCATTGTAAGGATTCTGCTCTCTGCCCCCGCGGTATGTTGAACTTTGGATCGTAAAGAACTTCTTCGCCAAAAAAAGAATCCGGCTTGCTGGCCGGGTCTTTTTTGCTCTTTTTTTCTATATACCTACCTGATAAAAGACCCAACCGAGCGTCGTAAAACCAAGACGCTCAATAATAAAAGGTTGTTGATAGTTAGGCCTTTACAGGTTTGCATATTTTTCTAATTTATCAAATCAAAAAACGCTGTCAATAGCAAAATTAATTATCGGATTCTGGTTCTTTATATTTAAAAGGGGCGAAGTTTCCAAATCTTAAATCAATATATTCTAATTTTTCCCGCTCTGTGACTGGTATTTTTTCTTCCAGGAGAACTGAAAGCTTGGTTAATTGCCAATTCATATCTTCGGAGGCGTTAAAATAAATATCCCACTTTTCCAGCGTTCTAACGGTTAATCTGTCTTCCGATATGATAAATTCTTTTGTTTTTATTTTAAGCTTTTCTAAGTTTTCTTTAATATCTAAGATTTTCCCGACGAGATCTCCTTCAATTATTTTTTCTCCGAGCATAAAAAACTTAAAACTTTGCTCTTTTATAATTTTTGCAAATTTATCATCTAGCTCGGTTTCCTTGAAAATTACTCCTTCTTTGTCAATTAAAAAGCATGTTTCTTTCTTTTCCGCTCCTTCTTCCGAATTCTCCGAAAAAAACTGACAATAATTAGCAACGCCGACTCTTTCATTTATTAAAATATTTAAGACCGAAGGAAAACCCCTTGAAATTTCGGTTTTTGATATTTGAACAAAGTTTTCCGAAATTATTTTTTCAATGCCGGTTAAATTAATGGAAAAAATACTTTTTGTTTTTAAAAAAAATATTTTGCCTTCTAGATTTTTTTCTGCTAATAGTCTTATTTCTTCTTCGGGTATTTTTTCACATCCCGAGATTGTAATTTTTTTAATCTGGAAAGTCGCAGAAAAGAATAAAAAATAAAAAAAAGCGAGAATTAAAACAAAAAATAAAACTGGCAGCCAAAAAAACTTGCTGCGGAAAATAGATTTTTTCTTTTTAATTCTATGGGGTACTCTGTACTTTTTCATTCTAAAGACCTCTTCTAACTTTTCTCATTTTCTCAAATAAAGAAATCAAAATATATTTTTTGGAAATCGGGAAATCCTGTGTTTTTAGATATTCAAAAGACCTACCGCCAAAACCCATTTTAAATAAAGTAGGACCCGCCCAAGGGTGTTTTGGGTTTCTTTTGGGATCAACAAAACCCCAAAAATCGTATAATATACAACCCCTTCTTTTCGCTTCTTTTATAGATTCCCACTGTAGTAAATAAGAAGCCGGAATTTTATGATATTGGGGCAGAAGAGCCGCATGGTGATAAAAACCGATATTAGACCAAAAAATAACATAAGACGAGGCAATTATTTCTCCTTTATATTCTGCAAAAAATAAGGTTATTTGACATTCGGAATTAAATGCCAAAAATTCTTTCTTGAAATAATCCAAGGAAAAGGGCGTAAATTTCTGCTTTTTAACAACTTCTTTATGAAGCTCATTAAACTTTTCGACGTCTTCCAATTCCTCGCCCTGAAAAACCTCAATATCTTTGTTTTTTTCCGCCTGGCGAATTAAATACCTCGTAGTTTTTCTCATATTTTTCAACAATTCATCTTCCGTAGGAGTAATATCTAATTTCCAACTGGCTTCGGGATGCTCGTGAGTTGACCCCTTTTGAAAACCGACCTTTTTAAATATTTCTTCGTTTTCGCCGGTTTTATCCCAAATCGGACTTACTCTTATAAAGTCTGCTTTTTCGTCTTTGGCGATTTTCTTTAATTCTTCCAACAATAACCTTATCACCTCATATTTCAGCTGGCTTTTTTCCAAAAGACTTCTCGGAGAAGATGGACCGTGAGGAACCAGTAAATAATTCCCTCTTTTGGCTTTAATCTTCACAACCAAAACTACTGAAACTAATTCATTTTTTTCAAAAAAACCGAAACGCCATATTTTATTTCCCATCTCCTGCTGGAATTTGCCCCAACAAAATGAATGCAAAAAAGTCTTCTCTTTGCAATCCAAAATAAATTTTTCCCATTTTTCTTTTTCTTTTATTTCTCTTATTTCCATTTTATTTCCGCCATATTATATAACACAATTTTAACGGCCGTCTAATTTGAACTATATCTATATTTCTTCAATTAAAAATAATTTGGTATATAAATCCAAAGAATATTTTACCAAAACAGACTCTGTTTCCTTTAACACGTCGTAGGGGCAAATCCATACGCTTTGTTGAAGCATTTTATATCCTAAAAGATTAAGGTTTTCTCTTAATATCCCTCGTAAATACCTCTTCTTCTCCGGAATATCAAAAACTATCATCTGCCATTTTCTATCTTTTCTTATTTTTTTTTCTTTTGTTTTAAATTTGATTTTTAAAACTTTATCAGCACCTTTTTTGGTAATAAGAACCGCCTTTTTTTGTTCTAAATTTTTAATCTTTATATAACCTTTCCTTTTTAAATAATAAATAAGTTGGCTAAAATTTTTTCTTTGCTGTTTTTTTCTATATTTATATCTAAATTTGTGGAGCTCGGGGCACCAAACTTCTCTCCATGGCCGTGGGGCAATTATATCATTAATATCACTTATTTTTTCTAAAAAATCATAGAGGTCCCAAAGTAATTTATCAGAAAAAGGTAATCTCATATATAGGCATTTTAAATTATAGCACATTTTTGACGGCCGTAAGAATTGTGCTATAGTGTTCGCTTAAGAAAATTTTTTAAGAAAAGCTAAAACTTCTTGGGCTTCTTTTTCGGAAATATTAATATGAGTAGGCAAATTAAAAGTTTCTTCGGATAACTTCTCACTTGTGGGACAGCTGCCCTTTTTATAGTATAGTTTTTCCAGGTTGGTATCGCGGGGAGCGACCGGAGAAGCATACCAATCCCCTATCAATAAATTGTTCTTCCAGGCGTTTTTAATTATCTGGTGCGCTCTCTGATTTTTAATTGTAAATCTCAAATAAATATGACCGCTATTTAATAACTCCAAATTCAGATTTTCGGCGTAAAAATTGGCGATTCTTCTGCGGTGCACATTAAATTTATCCAATTTTTCAAACTGATTAACGGCTAATTTCGCCAAAGCATTCGGGAGTTTTTTGGGAAAATAACCGGGTTTCTTTCCTTTTTTTTCCTTCCAGTGGACGGCTTTTGATAAAATGAAAAACCACTGAAAAAAAATTAAAAGATACTTCCCTAAAATTCTATAAGTTGGCAGGATCAGCCAGTTCATCAAAACAGGATGCAGTAATTGTTGGAAGGTCCAAAAATATGAAGGATGGTTTATTTTTTTTCGGAATTCTTCGATTTTTTTGGCTAAAAAATCGTCGTTTGTTACCACCATTCCTCCATAAACAGAAGAAATAACTTTATCTCGGGAAAAACTAAAAAGAGAAATTTTGCCGAAAGTTCCGATTTTTCTCCCTTTATAGACGGACCCCAAAGAATGGGCGCAATCTTCAATTAAAATTAAGTTATTTTGCCGGCAAATTTCCGAAATTCTATCCAGGTCAGCGGGCAAACCGAAAGTATGCTGAACCACTACCGCCCTGCTTTTCTTTGTTATTTTTCTTTTCAAGTCATCCGCATCAATATTAAAAGTTTTTTCATCACAATCTACATAAACAGGTTTTAGTCCGCTCCAGATAATAGGATTTGCCGCGGCATTACAAGTGAAAGACTGAAGTAAAATTTCATCTTTCTTTTCAAAACCAAGGCCCTTTAAACTTATTAGAAGAGCTGACCTTAAACTATTAAAAGAAAAAACATGCTTTAATCCCAAGTAATTCTTAAATTTTTTATCTAATTCCTCTAAACTTCTTCCTTTTTTCCATTTCCAAGGCTGAAAAAGCAGCTTGAACGCCAAAAAAATATCGTCTTTTTCGGTATTTGGCGATAAAGAAATTGTAATTGGTTTTAAGAATCCCATAGCGTTAATTTTTTGGTTAATTTTTCGGGAACCCTGCCCTCTAAAAGCACGACGTCGTCTGAGCTGCAATAATGCCTTATTGTCTTAAAGATTAATTCCGGATTCTCAATAAATAAAATTCTGCTTTCTGCCATACCCTGCTCTTTGGCACCCTCTTTAATCTCTTTTAGTCTTTCTTTTGTGGTAATAATCGCCAAATCACAAACTTCACCTATTTTTCTGCCTATTCTTCTATGAATTTCTTTTGAAGCACCCCCTAATTCAATTAAACAAGGCACAACTATAACTCTTTTTATTTGTTTTTGTTTAAGCAGATGCCTAGGCCAAAGCTTCAAATATTCCAGATGAGAAATCACTCCGTTGGGATTGGCCGAATAAGTGGCGCTGATTATATTAAAACCCTCTATTCCTTTTTTAAGTTCCATGCCGGTGTTCCAGGGTCCGATTTTCTCAAAAGCCCTGGAAATTTCTTCAAGTGTCATTCCTAATTCTTTGGCAACTGATACTGCCGCTAAAATATTTGAAATATTATGTTCTCCCAAGACATTTACTTTAAAGCGAACCGATTTTCCTTCTTTTGAAAAAACAGAAAAAGAAACCCATTCTTTTTCAAAAGTAATATTTTCGATCCAAAAATCAAAATTAATCGCCGTGAACTCCTCCACTTTTTTGGGTTCTTTAATAAAAATCCTTTTGGGCTTTTTTGTCTTGTTGTATAAATAAAGGCAGTATTCATTATCTCCGTTGAAAAAAGATACGCCGTCCCCTGGCAAAGATTCGATTAGTTCGTATTTTGTTTTAATAATGTTGTCCTGGGAGCCAAAAGTTGCCATATGCTGTTCGTTAATGCCCGTTAAAATTCCCATTTTAGGTTTGGCAATATCTGCCAAAAGTTTTATACCTCCCCTATTGTAAGCACCCATTTCGCAGACAAAAATCTCGTGATCTTCTTTTAAGTCGTTTAAAATACACTGGGAAATTCCAACTTCCGAATTTTGATGCTCTTTTGTTTTTAAAACTTTGAATTTTTCAGACAAAACGGCAGCCAAAAATTCCTTGGCGGAGGTTTTGCCGTAACTTCCGGTAATACCGATAACCAAAAGTTTTTTAAAAGACTCTCTCTTCTTCTTCGCTTTTTTAATAATCTGATTCCTACCCAAAACGGCCAGGGGCTGAAAAAGAAGGATAAAAAAAGAAACAATAAGCGGTGTCAGAATATCGAAAATTAAAAGATAAAAAACAAACCGAGGAACATTTTCAATATTAGATAAAAGTAAAAAGACAAATAATAATTCTATCAAAAGCCCTATTAAAACAAGGATTGCCGTTTTTTTGGTAAAAACGGGCTTTATCATTTTTCTTTTAATTAAATTGTTTAACGCCCAAAGAACCTCCAAAGAATATAATGCTACTGCGGCTATCTGAAGATAATTTGGCAAAATAAAAAAACCAGAAAGAAGAATAATCTTTAATAAGTTGAGGGGGCTGAATAAAGTTTTTTTGCCCTTACTTGTTCTAAAATGGTCTAAAAAACGGCCGATGTGGTATTCTTTCAACTGCCAAAGATAAATCCAGAATAAAATTGATTTGGTCTGGCGCAAATACCAAAGAGAGATTAAAAAAACGGTAAACATATATTAATTTTTATAAAAGTTTAGGGATATTTCGGCTAATTTTTCGGGTACTTCCAAGTGGGGGCTGTGTCCGACTTTGGGCAGAACTTTCAGTTCTGAATTTTTTATTCTTTTATTGAAAATATAACCATAAGACAAAGGAACAATTTTGTCTTTTTCGCCCCAAATAAGCAAAGTTTTGTTTTCAATCTTGTCTAATTCCGGAAACAAGTCCTCTGTTAAGACTTTTTTAATCGTTTCCTTCATGGTGCCGTTGGCTTTTACATAATCCCTGTTTCTTAAAAAAACATAAAAAATATTGCGAGCGCCATCTTTAAATCTTAAAAGAGGTTTCGGGCTAAAAAGCATATTTCCAATTTTGGAAATTAAAAAAATTATTCTTGTTTTCAGTCCGGGTTTTGGTTTTACGCCCGAAGAAGCGCATAAAATTATTTTTTTAACTCTTTCGGGATAAACTGTCGCAAACTTTACGGTTATTCTTCCGCCAAAAGAATGGGCTAAAATAAAAAAATTATTCAATTTTTGGTAATTTATAAAACTAACCAGCCATTTTAAATAATCGTCCAATGACCAAGCAGAAGGCGGCGTAACACTCTTGCCAAATCCCGGCAAATCGGGGCAAATTACCTTGTATCCTTTTTGGGCTAAGACATTTATTACCTTTATCCAGGAATCGGAACTTCCTCCCCAGCCGTGCAAAACCAAAATCGCAGGCCCTTCTCCTGCAATTTTATAATTAATTTTCAAACCGTTTATTAAAACCTTTTCTTCCTTCATTTTATTACTTTAGAACCTAAATATTTCTGGAGAACAACCGGAACTTTAATACTTCCGTCTTTTTGCTGGTAATTTTCAATGATGGCGATTAAAGTTCTACCGATGGCAAATGCAGTACCGTTTATTGTATGAACGAACTCCAGTCCTTTTTTTGTTTTATAGCGAATATTCAATCTTCTCGCCTGAAAATCGGTACAGTTTGATGTAGAGTGGGTTTCCCGATAGCGGTCTTGGCTGGAAATCCAAGATTCAATATCAAAAGTTGAAGCTGAAGGAAATCCTAAATCTCCGCTACAAAGCTGAACAACCCTGTAAGGAACTTTTAAAATTTTCATAAGTTTTTCTTCAAGAGAAAGAAAAAACTTATGCTCTTCTTTTGATTTTTCCGGATGGCAGAAACTAAACATTTCCACTTTATCGAACTGATGGACCCTTAGAATTCCTTTAGTATCCTTTCCGTAAGCCCCCGCCTCCCGGCGAAAGCAAGTGGAAAAGGCAACGTATCTTTTTGGCAGTTCTTTTTCTTCTAAAATTTCGTCAGCATACATTACGCCAACCGATTGCTCCGCCGTTCCAACCAAATACAGATCATCTTTTGGCAGATAATACGCCTCTTCCTGGTCTGCCTGTTCCAAATAACCCATCCCTTTTGCCATTTCAGATTTCAGCATTACCGGAGGAACAATCGGTACAAATCCTTCTCTGGTTAGTGTATCAAAAGCAAGTTTTACCAAAGCAAACTCTATCTGAGCCAATTTCCCTTTTATGTATCCAAATCTTGTTCCGGCTACTTTAGCCGCTCTTTCGATATCAATTAAGTTAAGTTTTTCTGCCAATTCTAAATAATCTTTGGGTTTAAAATTAAATTTAGTTTTTTCCCCGACTTCCCGCAAAACCACATTTTTACTTTCATCTTCGCCAAAAGGAACATCGTCTAAGGGAAGATTAGGAAGTTGAAGTTGTATTTTTTGAAATTTTTCTTCTATTTCTTTGAGGTGTCCTTGGTAGTCTTTTAATTTATTCTTTGACTGCTTGGCTTTTTCTATTAATCGCGCTCTCTCGGTGGAATCGGTTTCTTTGGCAACCAGAGAAGAAAGTCGGTTTTCTTCGGCTGCTATATTTTCTGTAGTTTTAATCAAATTCCTTCTTCTTAAATCCAATTCTAAAATCTGCTCTACCAAAGCAGGACTAACTCCTTTTTTCTTAATCCCTTCTTTTACTTTTTCCGGATTTTGACGAATAAATTTTACGTCGAGCATAAATATTTTTTAATTACGGGCAGCGCTTTTTTTACCGCTTTCTTTCTGTGCCCGATTTTGGTTTCTTCTTTTAAACTCAATTTGCCGTATATTTTTTTATATTTATCCACATAGAAAATCCTTCTGAAAGGAAATCCTTTAATTTTTCCGACTGATGGCTTTTTAACAATACGCCCCCTTAATTTTCCTTCAAAAGTATAGATTTTTTTATTGGGCAGCAAAAACGCCAGTACCATTCTAAGGTGAGCTTTCCTTTTTTCTTTGGACAAACCTTTCAATTTATCCAAAGCAATATCTACCAATTCCTTATCTGACGCTTCATAACCCGGCCACCTTCTTGATTTCACTCCCGGTTCTCCTTTCAAAAAATCTATTTCCAGCCCCCCGTCATCGGCTAAAACGGGCAAGTCGGTCAGTTTTGAATAAAACTTTACTTTTTTTATCGCATTTTCTTTGAAAGTCCTTCCGTCTTCTTTAACTTCTTTTTTAATATTCAAATCTCTTAAAGATATTATTTTAACCGGTATCTTCAACTGACGGAAAATCTCTTTATATTCTTTAATCTTCCCAGAATTACTTGTGGCAAACAATAATTTTCTCATTTAGGTTTCATTGTCGGAAAAAATATCACTTCTCTTAAAGAATGAGAGCCAGTAAGCAGAGCTGTCAATCTGTCAATCCCTATTCCAAAACCGGCAGCCGGGGGCATACCGTATTCCAAAGCCGTCAGAAAACCCTCGTCTATTCGCTGGGCTTCTTCCCACCCCCCCCTATAAAGCTTTTCCTGTTCTTTGAATCTTTCTCTTTGTTCAATCGGGTTGTTTAGTTCGGAAAAAGCATTTACCAATTCCCATCCGCCAGCTACCAATTGGAAATTTGCCAATTTTGAAGGATTGTTTTTCAGGGATTTGGCTAAAGGAAAGGCACCCAAAGGGTGATTTATGATAAAAGTTGGCTGCCAAATTTTGGGAAGACATTTTTTCTTGTAAATTTCATCTGCTATTTCCGCTTTATTGCCATTACCTGTTTTAATTTTCATTTTTTCGGACTCTTTCTTGAGAGATTCTGCATTAATATCGTCCAAATTAATTTTGGTATTTTTTCTTAAAAGTTGGGAAAATTCTATTCTTGGCCAGGGAATTTTGAAATTAATTTTTTTGCCCTCATATTCAATTTCCAAGCTACCAAAAACTTTCTTGGCTACACTTTCAAACATCTTTTCGGTCAGATTCATAAGGTCTTTATAATCTGCAAACGCCCAGTAAAACTCAAGCATGGTAAAGTCCGGATTGTGAGACCTGTCCATACCTTCGTTGCGGAAACATTTTCCTATTTCGTAAATTTTTTCAAACCCCCCTACTATTAATCTTTTGAGATAAAGTTCGGGGGAAATTCTCAAATATAAATCAAGATTCAAAGCGTTCAAACGAGTTTTAAAAGGTTTGGCTTTGGCTCCCCCGTATAAGGGCTGCAAAATAGGAGTTTCCACTTCTAAAAAACCTTCCTTCTCCAAAAAACCCCTTATTTCTTTTATTATCGCCGATCTTTTTTCAAATTTCTCTTTTACTTCCGGATTAAAAATTAAATCTAAATATCTTTTCCTGAACCTTTCTTCAATGTCCTGCAGACCGTGCCATTTTTCAGGCAAGGGGAGAAGAGCTTTTGACAGCATTTTAAAGTCCGAAACCTCAATTGTTTTTTCTCCTTTTTTTGTTTTAAATAAAGTTCCTTTCACTTCTGTAAAATCACCTGTATCAAAGTTATCCAGAAAAAAACTATAACTTTTTTCCCCCACTCTGTCTTTTTTCAGATAAGCCTGGAGTATGCCCGTACCGTCTTGGATATCAAAAAAGGTGGAGCCTCCGTGTTCTCTTTGGGATTTTATTCTACCCGCTAAAATAATTTCTTTTTTCTGACGAACCAGAGAAGAAAAACCCTTCAAAGTATCGGATATCCTGTGGGTCCTTTTGGTGGTTGAGGGATAAACGTCGTTTCCGGAGTTTTTTATGGCTTCCATTTTTTTCAGCCGATTTTTCCTTAATTCATTTATATTGACCATATATTATTTTAATTAATTTTTTATATTGGGTCAAAGTTTTATTTTGGCTGGCTGAAATACCAATCCAAAATTGCCCTGGCAACGGGCAAAGCGGCAGCTTTAATACCGTCTATATTTTCGATAACGACCGTCAGAACTATCTGAGGATCCTCATAAGGAGCGAAAACAGTAACCCAGTTGTGATAGTGATCATTTCCCAATTCGGCAGTTCCGGTCTTGGCGGCGGCTGAAACCGGTAAAGAATTCAAAACAACTGCCGAAGCATGAGGGCTGTTAATTCCGGTTACCGCCTGTCTCATTCCTTCCCTGATGATTTTAAGGTTTTCGGAGTCGATGAAATTTTCCCTGATGACTTCCGTATTTTTTTCCTCAATGATATTATTTTCTTTATCAATGATTTTTTGGACTACCAAGGGTTTTAATAATTTTCCGCCATTGGCTATGGCAGCAAATGAACTTACCACCTCCAAGGGACTTATCAAAAGATATCCCTGACCGATTGAAAGCAAATAAGTATCGCCGTCCCACCATCCCTGATTCATTTTTTCTTTTTTCCATTCTTTATCCGGAATAAATCCTTTTACTTCACCCGGCAAATCAATTCCCGTTTTACTGTCCCAGCCGAAAATCTGAAGATATTTTTTTATCCTGGTCGGCCCCAAACCCTCCTGTTCTTTGTATCCTCCCCCAATCGTATAGAAAAAAACATTGCAGGACTCGGCTATCGCTTTTCTCAAGTTTGTCCAGCCGTGGGTTTCCCAATCCTTATAATCCCATTTTTTTTCGGGATCCCAATAGTCATCAATAGTAATTTTTCCTTCGCAGTAAATATTTTTATCCGGCGAAATTAAATCTTCCTCGAGAGCAGCTGAAGCAATTAAGGGTTTAATGGTGGAACCGGTAAGATACCTTCCGGACACCGCCCTGTTAAAAAGCGGTTTTAATTCGTAGGGGTCCTCTAAAAGTCTTTCCAATTCTCCCGTGTCCGATTTTTGATTGAAAAGATTGTTATCAAAACTGGGAAGGCTAACCATAGCTAAAACCCCCCCTGTCTTTGGATCCAAAGCCACCGCCACTCCTTTCTTGCTGGAAACTCTTTCTAAACCCAATGCCAACTCTTCTTTCACTTTTTTTTGCAAACTAGAATCAAGCCACAAGACCAAATTATTGCCCGATTCCGGATACTGAATAATTTCTTTGGATAAAATATTTCCCACAGCGTCTCTTTCGATTTGAAGCTTGCCGGAATTTTTTCTTAAAGTTTCTTCATAAAATTTCTCCAAACCGTCTCTGCCGACATAATCTGTTATAGAATAAAAGTCGGGGTCTTCTTTCAATTCTTCGCTTTTTACCCTACCGGTATAACCTATTAAATGAGCAAAAACTTCTCCTTCCGGATAATTCCTTATCGTGTTTTTTTTAACTTGAAAACCAGGAAATTCGTCAATTCTTGCCTCCACCCTTATTAAAGTTTGGTGGTCGAGATTCTCTGAAACTATAAAAGAATTGTCTTTTTTTTCTAAAACCTCTTTTTTTAAAATTTCAAAATCTTTTTGGCAAATCTCGGAAATCTCTTTTAAGATTTCATCTCTTGATAATTTATCTTCGTTTTCGCCCGGCAAATCGGAGGGGCTGCAAATTAAATCAAAACTTGCTTCGTTGAGAACCAATTGTTTTAAATTATTATCGTAAATTATACCTCTCTCAGCCTGAATCTGATTAATTATAAACTTATTTTCATTCAATAATGCTAAAAATTCCTCTCCTTCTATTATTTGAAATTGAAAGGTTTTGGCAAAAAGAATAAAAATTAAAAAAAGAAATAAAATAAAAAATCCCTGAAGAATTATTTTTAAAATAGGGACTTCCAGTTTTTTTTCTGAAATTCCGATTTCTTTTTCCTTCTTTTGAATAAGCGAATCCAAAAGAACGTCGTGCGGTTCTATTTCATTTTTAAGAGAAATCTTATTTTTATTTTTCCTAAGTTTTTTTAAAAACGGGAAATCTAACATATCTTCTTAAAATGAATTTAATTAAAAGAGAAAAGATTATAGCGGTCAATAAATAAACGCTAAAAAAACCGCTGGAGAAAACATCTATGAAAAAACCGGCAAAAGCTGCGGCCACCACTCCAGATTTTTTTTCCGGAATTTCAAAAAGATTAATAAGAAGGAGAGGAATAAAAATTACCAAAAGACCAATCCATTTTCTTGAAAAAATTTCAAAATGAACCAAGAAGCTGGTTTGAATTATAACTAAAAAGTAAAAAAGTAATATTAATATTATATTTTTTTTAATCATTAAATCCGAAATTTGAAATAATAAATAAATTTTCGGCTTCTTTGATATTAAAGATCGGCTTCAATCTGGCTGTTTGGAACGTTTCGATATCTTTTTTTTCAACTTTTTCTATTTCTCCAACTAAAATACCTTTTGGAAAAACTCCCCCAAGAGCTGCTGTAAAGATAAGATCTTTTTCTGCGATTTCTTCTTCTTTGGGAATTAAGTCCAAATAAATCTCAAAATTTCCCAAACCTTTAACGACTCCGTAAATTTCTTTTTCAGCTATTTCTGCGTCAAAAGAACTTTCTGTATTGGAAATCAAAACTATTTCCGAAAAGTTATTATAAACCTTCCCCACTTTTCCAACTAAAACTTTCTGGGAAGTTATTGCGGGCATGCCTTCTGAAACTCCGTCTTCGGATCCTTTGTTAATTTTGATAATATCTTTGAATATATCTTTCGCGATAACTTGTCCGAAAATAAGTTCAAAATCTTCTTCCAGCCCTATTCCCAGCGCTTCTTTTAAGGTTTTATTCTCTTTTTCTAATTCTGAAAGATAATTATTCTCAACTAACAACTCCTGAACCCTCAACTCGAGCTCTTTATTTTCCTCTTTAATTTTTTGGTTATTAGAAAATGTTTCAAAAAAATCGGAGATTTCTTTTCCCGCCCCCCAAAACGCTTTTTGAAAAGGAGAAGATATCAAACAGAAAAAGTTTTTAAGCGGTCTGTCTAAACCAAGGAAATTAAATAAAAGAAAAAATAAAATTAAGCAAATTAAAACCAATCCAAATTTTAGTCTGGAAGGCTGTTTCATTAACTAAATAATATCATATTTTAGGGGAGCTTGACAGGGTTTCTTGGATAAATATAATAGGCATTAAGCCATGGAAAAAAGGTCCAAAAAAGATAAAAATTATTAAATTTTTATGTTTGTTGATAAAATTTATCAATCTCCTTTCTGTCAAGAAGATACGGAAGACGAACCAGAAAATGATTTCTCTGAAGACGAAACAATGGATTTGGGCGGAGAAGAAGAATGGAGCGATGAAGTCTAACAATTTAAAATCTTAACAAAATCCCCCCACGCGGGGGGATTTTTGTTTTTGAAAAAAAGGCGCTGGAGCGGCGGCTACCTACTTTCGCAGAAAAACTACTATCATCGGCCTTGGAGTATTTCACTTCTGTGTTCGGTATGGGAACAGGTGGGACAACTCCAGTATTACCGCCACTTCAACGCCCTTTTTTATTATGATTATTAATTACTAGCCAAAAGAAAATGATTTATTAGTACTGCTCAGCTCAACCCGTTACCGGGCTTACACTTGCAGCCTATCAACCTCGTCATCTACGAGGAATCTAAAAGTCCTAATCTTGGGGCCTGCTTCGCGCTTAGATGCTTTCAGCGCTTATCAGTTCCCGACTTAGCTACCCAGCTATGCTCCTGGCGGAACAACTGGTAGACCAGAGGTCGGTTCCGAGGGGTCCTCTCGTACTACCTCGAACTCCCCTCAAGACTCGACGCCTGTGGTAGATAGGGACCAACCTGTCTTACGACGGTCTGAACCCAGCTCGCGTACCACTTTAATTGGCGAACAGCCAAACCCTTGGGACCTTCTCCAGCCCCAGGATGTGATGAGCCGACATCGAGGTGCCGAACAGGGCCGTTGATGTGGACTCGCGGGCCCTACCAGCCTGTTATCCCCGGGGTAGCTTTTATCTGATGATCTTCCCCTTTTCTACAAAAAAGGGTCGGTTCACTAAGTTCTGCTTTCGCAACTGCGCGGCATATCCGCCTTGCAGTAAAGCTGGCTTTTCCCTTTACAGGACCACCAAGATTTCCATCCTTGGTTAGCCAACCTTTAAACGCCTCCGCTACTCTTTAGGAGGCAAGCGCCCCACTTAAACTGCCCAGATAACACTGTTTTCCCCTGAGGGGAATTAGAAAAAAGATTTCAAAAGATGGGTGTTTCATTGGCGACTCCTCCTGGTCCGAAAACCAGAACTCAAAGTCTACCCACTACGCTACGCATTTGAATTCAAAATTCAATATCATCCTACAGTAAAGCTCCCGGGGTCTTTCCGTCTAGCCACAGGTAACCGGCATCTTTACCGGTACTGCATTTTCACCGGGCTCCTCGTTGAGACAGCCTCCAAGTCGTTAAGCCTTTCCTGCGGGCCGGAACTTACCCGGCAAGGGATTACGGTACTTTAAGACGGTTATAGTTACCGCCGACGTTCACTGGCGCTTCACTCAGTCAGCTTTCCGGTTGCCCGGAGAACCGCCGAGCTTAACGTTCCAGCACTGGTCAGGCCTCAGCCCCTATACATCTTGTTACCAATTTAGCAGGGACCTGTGTTTTTGATAAACAGTCGCCTGGAGAACTTTCGCTGCGACCCTCAAAAGAGGGTAGGTCTTATTCCGAAGTTACGACCACTTGATTGCCGAGTTCCTTAACGAGGTTTCACCCGTTCACCTTGGTGCATTTACACCAACCCACCTGTGTCGGTTTGCGGTACGGACCCAACAATTTTAGCTCTCGGAGTTTTTCTGGGCAGCTCTTTCAATAAGTTCGCTTTACCCGAGAGTAAAGCTCAACTGTAAATCCAATAATACACCTTATCAATTAAACTGCGTCACTCTTTGAAAAACTGCTGGGGGGCCGGAATATTAACCGGCTGTCCATCGTCTTAATCCTTTCGGATTCGACTTAGGCCCGCCTAACCCTTGGCTGATTGCCATTGCCAAGGAAACCTTGGGTTTTCGGTGTCTCGAGTTTTTATCGAGATTGCGGTTACTCATGCCAACATTTTCACTTCTTAGCGCTCCACCGTCAGTTACCTTCCGGCTTCAGTGCACTAAAAACGCTCCCCTACCCCGAGCACATAAAAATTTATGTGCTCAGCCTTATCTTCGGTACTGAACTTAGCCCCGGAAATCTTCGGCGCAGAATTCCTTAGTTAGTAAGCTATTACGCACTTTTTAAAGGATAGCTGCTTCTGAGCTAACCTCCTAAATATCAGAGGAAAACTACTTCCTTGAAAGCACTTAGTTCAGTTTAGGGACCTTAGATTAAGATCTGGGCTGTTTCCCTTTTGACCATGGAGCTTAGCCCCCACAGTCTGACTGCCATCGTAATAATACTGGTATTCGGAGTTTAGTTGGAGAATCTAGGCAAAGCCCACGAAGCTCCATTTAGTGCTCTACCCCCAGTATTTAAACCAATGACGCTAGCCGTAAAGCTATTTCGGGGAGAACCAGCTATTACCAAGCTCGATTAGCTTTTCACTTCTTACCACAGCTCATCCCAGAGTATTGCACGGCTCACGGGTTCGGGCCTCCCCCTGACTTTCGTCTGGGTTCACCCTGGCCATGGTAAGCTCGCTTGGCTTCGGGTCTTGAATGTATAACTTTAAAACGCGCTTTTAACACTCGGTTTCCCTGTGCCTTCATCCCAGAAGGATTTAGGCAGCTATACATTCGAACTCGTTGGCTCGTTCTGCAAAAAGCACGCCGTCACCCTATGCGCTTGCGCGCCGGGCTCCGACTCTTTGTAGGCAAAATGGTTTCAGGTACTATTTCACCGGGATCAACTCCCTACTTTTCACCTTTCCCTCACGGTACTGGTTCACTATCGGTGAGATTGAGTATTTAGCCTTAGCCGGTTAGTCCGGCCTGCTTCCCACAGGACTTTCTTTTCCCATGGTACTCAAGAAAAATAACAAGGAGCGTGAAGGAGTTTTCAAATACGGGGCTATTACCCTCTATGGCTCCCCTTTCCAGGGTGATTCTTTTAACCAACCTTCATCTAAATGTTCTCCCTCGGTTATCGAGCACATAGCTTAAATTTCTATGTGCTCGACTCCCGACGTTATAATCTTACAACCCCGGAGCAAAAATGCTCCAGTTTAGGCTCTTCCCTTTTCGCTCGCCGCTACTGGGGGAATTTACTTCGTTTTCTTTTCCTCTGCTTACTGAGATGTTTCACTTCAGCAGGTTCGCGCCCTATGCGCTTTTGGCGCCGGGCAATCCGATTCATCATCGGATTGGGTTTCCCCATTCGGAAATCTCCGGATCAAAGGTTGCTAGTCACCTACCCGGAGCTTATCGCAGACACGCCACGTCCTTCATCGCCTCAATCTCCCAAGGCATCCACCATTTGCCCTTACCTATCTTTTGGCTAGCAATTAATAACCACAAATTTAATTCCTGTTAAATAATTTCACCTTCGGTGAAATTTCCACAAATAATATTTAACAGGGTAATTTTTTAAAGTGCTTTCTTTTTTCTTTTCTTGAAAACAATCAAAAACCGCTTCAAAGAAGCGGTGTTTTGAGAACGCAAAATTTCCCAACGTTAACCGCTTCCTTTATTAAGAATATTTCTTTTTCTTCTCATGTATTCAATGTTTAAATTATAGCAAACCAAAACCTATTGTCAAGCAATTGACCGGGAAAATTCCGTCCAACTTAATGATATTCCAAGTTATTTGAGTTTTCTCCTTACGTCAGTTAAAATTTCGGCGGCAGTATCTTTTCCTCCAAGACCAAAAGCTATACCGAAAGCAATTACCAGCATGGCGATTATTCCCGTAAAAAGGGTTTCCATAAATGGCCTGGCAATTCCAAGTTGATATAAAATAGCCAAAATAGCAAAAATCCAAATTGACCATTTTATAATCACGCTTACCATGTGGCCGTAACCTACTTTTACGCTTTCCACAGCGGCTCTTACTATCTTTTCCACAATATCAACAACAATTACTGTTACCACAAAAATCAAAACTGCAACAATAACATTTGGAAGATAACCGATAACATCTCTTAAGAATCCGGCAAATTGAAAGAATCCTAAAATTTCTACCGCAGCCAATAAAAAGACGATAACCAAAACCCATTTTACAATCGCTCCCACAAAAGCCGAAGCGTCAACTTTTATGTCTGCTTTTTCCAAAGCCCCTTTCCAGCCGCCTCTTTCAAAAATCTGATTGAACTTTAGTTTTTTCAAAACTTCAGTAACCACCTTGCCTATTGCTATTGAAACAAACCAGCCGATAACTAAAACAATAATTGCTCCAATTAGGGCGGGTATAAATCCCAAAAAGCTTTCCCAAAGGTCTAAAATTTTTTCTCTAGTAACGTCAATCCAATCTGAAATCATATTTTAAAATTTATTAATTATTAATCTATATTTTAAACGGTCGACCTTTAAAATATTAATTTATTATACAAAGTATGCCAAAAACAAAAAGAGTTAGCCTGTGGAAAACTCTTTTTGCCAAAAGGATATTTTTATAGCGAACAATATAATTAATTTACCATGAAGAATTAATAATAAAACTATTCTACGATTTCACCCGACCATTTCAGAGGGGTAAAAGGCACGCCGTTGTTGCAGAAACTAATATCCCAATCCTCCTCGCCAAAAGCCTTACCATCAATAATCGTTCCGCTAAATCCCCTACCCCCGACTTCATCAGAGTAAATACTAAAGTGAGTTTCTTCTGTGGTAAAAAAGTGGTTACCTTTAATTTTACCGGTCAAAGAAAGTCCTTCTTCGTACGGCGACCAATTGCAATCTTGAGGATTGGCACAGCATTTTGAATAAATAGAAAAAGAACCATTGGCAGAGCCTGTAATTTCCGGATAAAATTTTTCTTGTCCTTCGTTAACAACCATTTCAAATTCCCCTCCCTCAACTACAACTTTTGTCCACTCATTGTTTATAGCGGAAAATATAGTTCCTTTGATTTTAAAGGGATATTTTACTTCTGATTTAACAACCCACAGTTTGGCGCTGTAAGGTTCTAATTTAAATGTATGAGTTAAAACTTTTTCTTTTTTTTCTCCTGTGGTTTCATTAACGAAGTTTACAAAAACTTCAAAAGAACCTTTTTTGTCAGAACCGTTTATGGCAAATAAATAAACTCTTTCTTGCGGAGAAGAATAACCTGTTTCACTTATTTTCTGTGGTTTGGGAATTTTATACTCATTCGAATCCGGAAAACGATCATCAAAACTTTCCGTGGTGGAATACATTCTATCTCCATATGAATTAGAAATTTTGACAATTATTCCGGGAGAACCACCAACCGCCTCAAAAACAACGGTTGGGGTTATTTGAGGAACCTCCAAAATATCTTTTCTGTCAGCTATTTCCGGAAAATCATAAACATAAGAGGGCGTAGGTATGGCTTCTCCAGAAAAAGTATACATCTCGGGATAATAACTTCTTACTACATACTCTGTATCGTCTTCAAAACGGGCAAATGGATAAGGCCAATAGTCAGTAAATTTAAACCAATCAAAGGTTGAATAAACGGCGAAATCCTGGTAATAACTAGCCAAATTTCCTCCTCTGGTTTTAAGAAAAGAATCTGTTCTCTCCAAAGGATTTCCTTCTGAAACATATTCAATTAAATCTTTGAAGTTAATTCCTTTTTCTTCCACTAAAAATCTTGGCCATATAGCAGAAACATATTCGTACCTTTTCTCGCCCCAACCCGGACCTTTTATTTCGCCTGTTGTGGTAAGTGAATAACTAAGGTAGTCGGGGCCTATTTGCTCTTCCAGTCCTGGAACTCTATATCCCCAGGCAACATTATGGCCCGCATACTCTGCCGTAGCCTCAAGCCACCAGCCATTACTCGGAGTTAAAAAACCTTTAATACTGTAATATTCTGCCTGGATACGGTGAAAAAGCTCGTGGCCAATCGTCATTTTCATTAAATCAGATTCTGTCAGACGAACTGAAGGAATATGAATTCTCTCCCAAACCTTTTCGTAATTGGGCTCCCCCGTCACTGCAAGCCACCAAGAATCTATTTTTACGATAATGGGGCTTTTGTAGGGTTTACCTGTAAAAAAGCCGGTCTTTTCTACGGGGTTTCTAAATCCCATATCCATGTAATTTTTAAAAGCCAGTTCAAAAAGGTCTCCCACATCTTGAACGGCTTTTGGATAATCCGAATTGTAATTTGGAAGATAGCTTTGGTCTTTGTAAGTTATAGAGGTCCAGGCATTATCATTTAAAACAACGTCTTCATTTATAGCATCTGTGCTGTATAAAACTTTAAAATTTCCTTGGGGAGTAATATAAGAATCATTGAGAATTTTTTCGCCAAGCAAAGTTATGGGTTTTGTGGCAATTGCAGCCGCCCCCAACGCCAGCCATTCTAAGCCGGTTAAGTGGTTTGTTATCGCATAAACAATGCTTGTTTGCTCATCTACGCTTATTGGCAGATTAACCCAGTAGTTTTCCTCTTCGTCCCACATCATAACAACAAGTTGATCTTCTGCCGGTTTTCCGGAGTCCAGCAAACTTGGGTCATACTTCATACCTATTTCAATATAGTCATCCAACTGATCCATTCCCTCAATAGAGACATCAAAAACATGACGTTCTTCAGAAGTTGTAAGGGAATTAGGAGGAGCATTTTTCATCTCTGAAATAGTAAGTTCTTTTTCCTCTTCTAAAAAGTTGGCAGGTAGGGTAACCTTTATCTCGTCTTTATAGCTGACTGTCTGTTTTTGAGAGGAAGGAGCAACTTTTTCAGAGGAAAGTTTTTTTAACTCCGGCTCTGCTACAGAAAAAGAAACCGAATTAGTGAAATAATCTTTGGTTTTTACCTGAATATCTCCTGAAGCGGCATCCTTTGGTATTACTACCTTTATCATGTTTTCTGCTCTTTCAATAATTGATATTTTCTCTCCGCCGTAGAAAACCTCCATATCATCTGTTAATTTGGCAATAGAGCCATTAAACTTTAAAAAAACCTGACTGCCAGCAGGACCGCTTTTTGGATAATAATCCTCTATTTTTAAATCTTCTGCTAAAACCTCCTCTATTGGCTCGTCACCTAAATCTTTATCTCCCCGAGTTAAGAAAAATACGCCTGCCCCCACAACAACTACAAGAAACAGGGCTATTAAAATATATATTTTTTTGGACATATGTTTATTTATTAATTATTTATTTTATTTCTTTATTCTACCATTTCAGCCAAAGTGGTGTAAACAAAAAAGCCGCCAAAAAGAAAAGGCGGAAAATAAAATATGTGGACTATTCTTAAATTAGCTCGGACGATTTTTTCGCCGCCTGCGGGCGGCGAAAGGAAAGCCCCAAAAAATCTGACGCTTCGCCGCGTTCTTTGACAATTTCAAGTTTTTAGCGAACGAAGCTCGCTAGTAAAATTTTATCAGATTTTACCTTTAACGGCAAATTCAAGAAACAAAAAACCAGCTAATAAGCTGATTTCTTGTCCTAAATAAACCTTCTTTTGAACGCTTACTTGGGATATTAGCGGGAAGGTAGAAGTACGTTGACTTCTTTACTCTTTGTGAGCCCCGCTACCTTTTTATAGCCATCTTTTCACCTTGATATTTTTGGACAAGTCCTCTGCCGAAACCGTTATAACCTCTAACGGTCTCACCCTATGTTCTGACCGCCATTCACTGCGCGAGAATCTTGAAAACTCATTGCGAGAAAGAACATGAACGTAGCCAGTCTTTCCCTTTACTTGTTTCCAAGCCTTCCGCGTTAGTTCAAAACGGATTTCTCCCTCGGACGTAAGTCCGAAAGAACTACCACATCCCTTTCCCGAGAATTGCGTCATGTGGGTTAACGCCCTGAAGATAGCAATCTCGGCGAAATGCGTGGCCGCTACGCATGAGTTTCCATCATTCCTCATCTCGCCGGTTTTTCTATCGAAATTTATCGGCTGTCTCGGAGTTAATTCTTCGAGCAGAAGAGGAGAACCGTGAAACAAGAACTTGCCTTCGGTCTCAAGAACCAACAGTCTTTCCCTAGCATTACCCATCTTTTTACCTCCTTTCTTTCAGAATTTATACCTTAACATCTTTCGATGGAATTTTTGAAAAGAATTACAAAGAGCTTTTGTATGTTTATATAATAGCATTTATTATCAGATTTGTCAAGGTCGGCGGTAAAATAAAACGGGGTTTTATCCCCTAAATATATGAAAAATTTTCTTTTACAAAATGTGGGTTCGGCCGATATTTTTCTGGTTCTTTGGCAGTTTTTAAGAACGCGGCGAAGCGTCAGATTTTTTGGGGCTTTCCTTTCGCCGCCCGCAGGCGGCGAAAAAATCGTCCGAGCTAATTTAAGAATAGTCCACCACTTCGGAAATGTCAAGTTTTGAAAGGCCGCCTCGCTTCGCTCGGCGGCCGAATTGAACGGGGGCTTGACTGAAAAAATCAATTTTTGGCTTTGATAGTAAAAGAAAATTTTTTAAAATAATATGAGATACATAATTTACGCCCGAAAATCTACAGAGGACGATGACCATCAAGTTCTCTCTATTGAGTCGCAACTCTGCGAGTTGCGAGAATTTGCCGTTAAAGAAAAACTTGAAATTGTCGCCTCGTTTTGCGAGGCAAAAACTGCCAAAGAGCCCGGGCGAATGAAATTCGCCGAAATGTTAAAACAAATAGAGCAATGTAAGGCCGATGGAATTTTGTCTTGGCATCCAGATAGGTTAGCAAGAAACGCGGTTGATGGCGGGAAAATTATCCATTTGATAGACAAAGGAGTTATCAAGTCCCTAAAATTTCCTACTTTTTGGTTTGAACCAACGCCTCAAGAATTATTTATGCTCCAAATTGCTTTTGGACAAAGCAAATACTATGTTGATAATTTGAGAGAAAATGTAACCAGAGGTATGAGGCAAAAAGTGAGAAATGGCATTTGGCCCCTTTGGGCGCCACTTGGATACTTGAATAACCCCATAACCAGAGGAATTGATGTTGATACTAAAAAAGCAATTCTGATAAAAAGAATGTTTAAGGTTTATTCCTCTGGAAATTATACCCTAAAAGAAATGTCGGAATGGTGTAAAAAGGCAGATCTCAAAAGCAATTTGGATAATGATATTTCCCCGGGCCAAGTTCAATCAACGCTTCAAAACATCTTTTACATCGGCTTGATGAAATATAAGGGAGAAGTGTTTGAGGGAAAGCATAAACCTTTAATTTCAAAGAAACTTTTTGATAAGGTACGGGAAGTTTTAAAACAAAGAGGCAAGCCGCAGAAAATTAAACACAATTTCGCTTTTCTTGGATTGATGAAATGCCCTTGTTCTGCGTCAATTACCGCTGAAAAGAAAATCAAACCGAGCGGCAGAGAGTATATTTATTATCGCTGCACTAAGAAAAAAGGACCTTGCTCGGAAAAACATTTTCTCCGAGAAGAAAATTTAATTTCCCAAATTAAAACCTGCCTTCAAAAAGTTTCTTTGTCGAGCCAAGATACAGAAAAAGTTTTGGCTGAATTGGAAAAAGATGAATTGAAAGCTAAAGAAGAAACGAAAATCCTTGTTCAAAATCTAAAAAAGGAATTAGGAAAAATTGAAATGAAACTGGAAAAACTTTTGGATGTCTATCTCAACGAAATAATCTCTACCGAAGAATATACCAGCCGAAAACAAAAAATCCTAACTCAAAAGTTAGAATTGCAGGAGAAAATCAGAGATTTTGAACAAAAAGGATTGTCTTGGCTCGAACCGGCCAAAGAATTTGTTTTGAAGCTAAATCAAGCTGAAAAACTGCTTGCCTCGGAGAATTACGCGGAAATGACAACATTTCTCAAAAATATCGGCTCGAACCACATTTTACAAGATCAAAAATTGATTTTTTCAGTCAAGCCCCCGTTCAATTCGGCCGCCGAGCGAAGCGAGGCGGCCTTTCAAAACTTGACATTTCCGAAGTGGTGGACCCGAGCGGATTCGAACCGCTGACCTCCTCATTGCAAATGAGGCGTTCTAGCCAACTGAACTACGGGCCCATTTTTTTAGTGCGCATGGGAGGAATCGAACCTCCGACCTCTGCTTTATCAGAGCAGCGTTCTAACCACTGAACTACATGCGCATATCATTTTTAATCTTATCAAAAATAAAAAACCTGTAAAGGTTTTTTAACCTGGAAAGGTTTTCTTTTTAGAAAAATATAAAATTTATTTCAATTCTCTCTCTATGTCTTCCACCTCCTTGCCGATAAATTTCTCTGATATCTTCAAAGCCTCTTTCAAGTTCTTGGAAATCTTTTTTTCTTCTTCGCTCAAACCCGGTTTTCCGTCCAGTTTTGCCACTTGTTCTTCGGTTTCTTCTTTTAAGGCTTTGAACGCCAAATAAAGTGCCCTTTCGGCTTCCGTCAGTTCTTTTTTAATTTTCTTTCTCTTTTTTCTGATTCTTCTTAAAAAAATAATAAAAACAAAAGTTAAAACAACGGCAAAGACCAAGAGAGTGATAATAACGGCAAGATAATCAATAATTATTTTGCCGATTCTGATAAAAGTTGGCGGAGCAACGTAAACTGTAATTTCTTCCGAAGGAATGCTTTCAGCCCCCCTGTTATCGGTAATTACGGCGAAAATATTATATATTCCCTCGTCCGGCCGCTCGTCGTAAACAAAAGTCCAACTTCCGTCGCTTTCTGTCTTAACAGAGCCTGAATTTGTCCCTTCTTTTCCTTCTTCTTTTATATAAACTGTAATTTTTGATTCAGGATATAAAGAAGTCCCTTTTATTTCCAAAACTTCGCCTGCCCTGCTTGTTTTCGGATAATCTGTGATAACCGGGGCCTCCAAGGCTTCTATTTCAAATTCTGTGATAGCGATTGTTGAATTGCCGGCGAAATCAACCGCTTTTACGATTGCCATATATTCTCCGGGCGGTTTTGGTTTTAATCTATAGGGTTTGGCGTCCTCGGTTATGTTTGTGGTAGGTATTGACTCTTCTTTAAAAACAATTATTTCATAATTCTCAATTCCGGACAAAGAATCGGTCGTACCAAAATGCAACACTGGGCAAGGATTAGTCGGATCTTCACTATTATCCACCCTGACTTGAAAAGGTTCGGGAGGAGCAGTATCAATTAAAACCTTTCTGTGAGTTATTGATCCCCAGCCGTAGTCGTTTTTAAACCTGATATGAAAATACCAGGCTCCGTCTGTTTTTTCTTCAAGTTTTTTTTCGGAAATTACCGGAGTATAAAGAACTGTCGGTAAAGAAGTAGGCACTTTATCAAATAATAATTTTATTGCCGTAATATCGGATGGTAAATTCCAGGAAAATTCCGGAATATTGTTTGAATACCATTTGTTGGGATCGGGGTGAGTAACAGATGAAACAATCGGCCCTACCGGAACGCCGCCCTCCGTTCCCGGCGGAATAAACTCCGATTCTGGAGGAACTTCATCGCTCGGCGGAATAACTGTTTTGGGCTTTAAAGTGAAAGTGGCGCCGCTCATACTTCCCAAAACATTGGTTCCTTTGCCGTCTGCCGCCAGAACAGAACCCGAAGAAAAACTCAACTGGGCCGTAGCAGAACTTTTAACATTGAAATTAACGGTTATAATATTTCCGGCGCTTCCCGAATAATTACTCGGTGTTCCTCCGCCAAAAGATATTTTTCCGGTTGAATTTGAAAAAGTGGGTTCTGTGGTCCAAAGGGAAAAAATCGTTCCTGTTTTGGAAATACTCAAAACCTGAAGATAATTAGGGCTAAAATTAATTTCTCCTTCGGCAGCGTTAATTGCCACCCCTCCGCTGTTTACTTTTACTGAAACCGAAAAATTGCTTCCTACTTCAAAACTGCCGGTTGAAGGAGATAAATACAAAGAAGCGCTTGCCGCTTCCAAAGGGTGAATTATTCCAAAAGAAAATATTAAAATTAACAAAAAGAAAAATATTTTTTTCATTTTCTTTTTCTTAATCTAATTAGCAAAAATAATATCATCGCAATAAAAACGGGTGTGATAAGAAATAAAATAACTTGCCAAAAAAGTGATTTTTTTTGAAAAGGAAAATTCTCGGAAATTCTTTCATTGCCCGCCCTATCTATTGCCTTTACTTTTATTATACTTTTTAAGTCCTGGTCTTCCAACAAGTAAGGGCTTTCAGCTTCCTTCCAGGTATATTCGCCTTCTTTAACTTCGTAGTAATCAATTCCGGTTTGCTTGTCTTGGGTTTGAAAAATTATAAAATATTTTCCTCCAAATATCTCCGGATTATTTGAAATTAAAATTTCAAATTCCTCGGGCGGTATATTGTCTTTTGAAATTTCTTCTTTCCAAATATCGGGACCCGAGTACGATTCTTTTAAAACTTCAAGTTCCGCACCCTTAAAATTAATGTCTGCCTTGGTGCCAAAACCGTCGTTTAAAAGAGCTTCCGAATTTTCTGAAAAAACAACCTCTGCAATATTATCTTCTTCCTGTTCTAATATCATTCCCGGTACTCTGAATATTATTTTGCCCAATATATCTGTTTCGCCGGGATCCCCCGGAATTTTCCCGCAGTATCCGCCGGGAATGCCACCCGAAAATGAAATTTCTCCTTTTTCTTTGTCAATTTCGGGGGGGTTCAGCCAAAGAGTAACAATTGATTCTCCCTGAAAGAAATCAACTACGTCCAAAAAGTATTTATCATAATTTAAATTTACCGAAACGGTATTTATACACTCTTCTTCGTTGTCAATTTTTATTTTAACGATAAAAGTTTGTCCGGGTTGCACTTTTTCTTCCGAGGGTTCCAAATATAAAAATACCGCTTCTGTTTTTAAAGGAATAATTATACAAAACAAAAGAATTGCTGAAATTTTTAAAAATTTTTTGAATTTCATATTTTTAACCTGTCCAATAATACATCATTATTGAAAAGTCTGGCAAGTTTACCTTTCCGTCCTGATTTTGATCCGAACAAAGATAATCTTTTCCCCACCAATAAAGTAAAACGGAAAAATCAATCAAATTGATTTTCCCGTCCAAATTCAAATCAGCATAAGGGCAAACGGGGTTCAGGCCGCCGGGAACCTCCTTTCCTAAATTAAAAGTTAAGGTTTGGCTGAAGCCGCTTTTTTCTTTTTCGTTTAACTGAAATATGGATTTTGTATTGTGGAGACCCTCTTCCAGGGGCGTGGTATTGAAAGACAAAAGCCATGCGCCAATATCATCAGATTGAACCTTCTCAATAATTTCAGAAGAAAGGATATAAACGCTAACTTCCACTTCCGGAACTGTTTGCCCGAATATTTTTAAAATTTCTCCTTTTTTAAGAGATGTTTTATCTATGCCAATACTCGGAGGCAAAAAAATACCGGATACGGTATTTACTGCATCTTCCGTAACCTTAAAAGTTAACGTGTAAGTAATTGATTTTGCTCCGTTTTTATCCTCTGCCCAAAGAGAAAAAGTATAAACTCCGGCGGTAATGCTTGTAATTTCTGTTTTAAAATCGGCGTTAGAATCAGCCGCTATTTCGGTTATTTCTTTTCCATCTTTTAAAATATGAATTGCAGAACCGGGATAAGCTTTTCCTTTTAGAATTACCTTGGTTGTTACACTGGAACCACCGCCCCCTCCTCCGCCGCCTCCTCCGCCTCCGCCGCCCCCGCCTGAAGTACAAGCCGTGGCGTCAAAGGTGCAATTTGCCCTGCAACTCAAAGCTCCGCCCGTATAACCAAGGGTAATACAAGTGGCACCGCCCAAATCAGCGCCGTCGCACTGCTCCCCAACCTCTAAAATCCCGTTGCCGCAAACCTTGACTTTTACGGTAGTGGTAATTGTCTGCGTCTGGGCTTTCGCGTCATAAAAAAAAACAAATCCCGATAAAAAAATCAAGGATAAAGCAAAAATAATGACTTTTCTCATTATAAATTAGGTTTCTATTTTTTCTTTATTTGAATTCCTAATTTAAAGGCAAAATGCTTTCTTAAAATTGTCAAAACTATAGCCCCCAAAATTATTCCGAGAATTATCCAACTCCAAGGAGAATTTTCTCTAAAAAAAGAAGAAACCCTGTAATAAAAAGCCTCAATAATATTTGACGGAACCACTTTAAAATAAAGCTTGGTAGCAGCTGCCACGCCAATAGTGGTACCCGGTCCGGCTTCAGCTATCGGATGCGCTTCTAAAAAAGCAAAATAATCACCGGGCCTCATCTTTACGGGAAGTATTAATTTTATGCTTACTTGTTCAACTTCTCCGGGTTCCAAATAAAAAGAGGAGGGACTGAAGATAAACCACTCTTTTGCCGGACGCATCTCGGGCTGATTAGAAAGGAAAGTAACCGCCATTTCGTATTTTCCCTGCTGGTCTCCGGTATTTGATACGCCTATTATGGGAAGATTATAAATTCCACCCGGCTTTAACGGAGCGTCGACATATATTTTTCCGGTATTTACGCCAACTCCCGGACCGGCAAAAACAAAGACAGGCAAAATTAAAAAAATTATTAATAAAAAAATAAATTTTCTCATCTATTAGAAAAATAAAATGATTATACTTTAATCCTCTACCGCCTGGACGGTAACGTTAATGGTCTTTTGCTGATAATCAGTGGAGGCGGTCGGTGTATCAATGCATAAGTCCAAAGAGGTAGTACCGTTGGCTCCCAAAGCATTCTTTAACTGTGAATAGGAATGGTCTGTGGCGCAGATAGTCCAATTGGCCTCTGCATCATTTGAAAATCGGTGGAGGTATTCATCTGAACCGGTAGTCGAAGCTAAATTCCATTGAGTTCCGCCAGTGGCATCCGAACTCATAACATTAATGTCTTCGGTAACATTCCCGTCATTGGTTACAACTTGAGTGTCACCGAGGGTCGCACTTGTTGTCGAACTATTTACAGCCAAAGTTCCATAAGCAATTGAACCGTCTGATACCGATAGAGAAATATTTTTAGCAGTAACCGTACAACTTATTGTTGAACTGGCTCCGCCCCACACCGAAACGCCGGTAAAAAGACCGACTACCCCTAAAATACAAATAGTTACCAATAAGTTTTTCATTCTTTATTTTTAATCTTTTAATAATTTATAAAACAGAACGACCTTTTTATTTAATTTTCTATTTTTTATTATAACAAATAATTAGGGGGGGGAATAAAAGTTTTCCACACCCTTTTCAAATTATAACACATAATACTTCAAAAAATTAATCCGCGACTGCTTGAACCGTTACATTAATGCTTTTTTGCTGGTAGTCCGAAGAGGCGGTCGGCGCCTGAATCCACAAATCCAAACTGGTCGTCGCATCAACTGCTAAAGCGTCTTTGAGTTGGGAATAAGAATGGTCTGTCGGAAAAGTTGTCCAACTTGAACCGCCATTATTTGAAAACTTATGGACAAAAGCGTCTGAACCCGCTGAATCCGCTAAATTCCAGGCGGTGCCCCCTACGGCATCAGAACTCATAACATTAATATCTACTGCCACAGTGCTATTATTGGTTATCACTTGAGTATCGCCAAGAAAAACTGTAGAGGTCGTGGCATTTGAATTAAGAACGCCGTAAGCAACAGAACCATCGCTTACATTCACAGAAATGGTAGGGGTATATTCAATATTAACCTTTACATAATCAGAAGAAATCGAATTTTTTTCCAAAAAGGGCTCGATGGGAAAAGTTTCATCGGGATCAATCCTATTTTTATTTAAGAAATCCAAATATTTGGTTAAAAATCTTTTGTTGGCATAATTAAAATTAGAAGAAGTCATTATAAGGTCATAAGATTCGGAAATAGTACTTTTAATAAAGTTAAATATCCCTTTTTCTCTAATCTGATTTAGGGTGTCTTTAAAAAAAGAGGCGTCTTCATCTTTTAGTCTTCTTTTCGGTTGATAATAACCCGCTATTTGAATATGATAAGTTCTGTTTAAAGATGGACTTTCTGGCGGTAAACTAAACGATAATTCTAACTGCTCTTGAGGAAGAAGTATTATTCTTTCTGCGTCAAAATTATTGATTTTATTAACTACATTTTTTTCTTTATGCGTTGCCGCTGAAGGAGAAATAACATTTTTTTTGAATTCTGAATCAAAATAATCCACTCCTACGAAGTCATAAATATAAGTATAAGCCATCGATTCTATTCTTATCTTATTATTTTTGATTAAAGAAAGGTCTAAGGGAAAAACTAGAGTATCATAGGTACTGTAGATATTCTCATCAAAAGAAGAATCAGGATAATTGATCCATTCCCCGTTATCGTTTTGGACTTGGATTTTAGGCGGAACAAAACTGTAAAGCATTTCAGCCCAGTGGTCGCCGAAAGGAGTGTTGTCGGATAAATCAAAAAATAACTCTACATTTTCTTTTGAAGTAGTAACCCAGTCAACTTCTGCATAAGAAAGAACACCTGTTTCAGAGGCACTAACCACCAGTTTGGCGGTTTTAGCGTCTGGCGGAGCTTTAGGCAATTCAACCTCTATCCAATCTCTGAGGTTTTCGTTGTTTGAAAAATCCAGCAAATGAGGGCTTTCTGTTGTCCAGGCGGTTTCCCGCCAATTTTCTCTAAAATTTATTGCTCCTCCCTTACTAGACCTAATAGTTCGTTCAGTTTTACTGTCTTGTTTTGAAATTTGTTTTAAACAATTTTCGCCCCTTTTGCTTTTACAGGAAATAACCGGCTGCAAATTAGTTATTGCTTGAGGAATACCATTAGGAGCAATATAAATCTTATCTGCTTTAGAGTCCACTACAATTAATTTTATATCATTAAAAAAGGCGATTTCTTCCATTTCTTCTTTGACGATAATATTTAATTTATTTTCTTTGGGAAAAGCATATTCTAAATCTTCATAATGATATTTTTCCATTCTTTTGTTAATTAACCCTAAAATAGTCTCCTCTTCTAAAACTTCTTCTCCTTTTTCATTAAAAGAATAAATTGTAGGACATTCTCCGCCGTTTTCATAGTAGTGTTCATATCTTGCCCAAAGAGAAATTTCTTCATCTGTGTCAATATAGCTTCCGATGTTAGTGGTAATATCACTGGTGAGGTTTATGTCACTTGTAGAGCCATCCGGGGCAGATTGAACGGTTTCCCAGCTTGTATCGTCATAGTTCCAAATTAAAAGAGACAAATCGTGACCAGATACTGCGTAACTGCTATGGCCGTTCCAAAGTGGAGTTATTTTAGTAACCGTATTTTCGGGTTCATCAATGTAAAACCTGTAAACCTGGGAGTCATAACTGCCTATTGAACTTTGTTTCGATGTCACCCAATAATCAGCATTATCATCCACTTTAACATTTTCGTACTCGGTTGAATCTGCACCTTCTAAACCGGAGTCGTTGGGACTAGACGGCGAACCGCCCATATCTCCGGCCCAATGACCGGTATCGTTAAAATCATACGCCCTGGCAAAAGAAATATAAAGTTTTGGAGATTTAGTTGAATCGCCATCATATGATTCAGATATCCTATGAGCACCCGAATCAGAACCATCGTCATCCCATAAAAAAGCCATTGCACCATTATCATAGGAATAATAGTCCAAAAGTGTTTCAATGATAGCAGAAATATCATCGCTATTATATTCTGTTCCAGCAGTCCAAGCGCCCAAACTGTCCCAATGGACAGTAGTTGTTGAAATATAGGTTCTGCTTTCAAAATTTTCCGAAGCTCCATACTGAGCCGGGGACGCTGCGTCTTCTGCTTTAATTATTGTTCTTACAGTTGTTCCGCTATCATTTACATCGGCTGTAAGAGTTAAATATGCCTGAAGGATCGTTGCGTTGCTGGGAAGAGTAACACCCGTAAATCTTGCAGCAGAACTATAGGTTTGACCACTTATTTCTCCTGTTGAAAAAGTATTACCAGAGTTACTCCAATAACCTCCGTAGTGATAAGAATCGTCAGCGCTAGCGCTTACCTGCTTGTCTACGGTAGCGTCAATAAATACGGGGTAAGTTAAAGGTTTTAATGAAAAATAAGGTATCTGTATTGATAGATTAAAGCTTGGATGATTATAACTAATTAACGATTTTGATATTCCTTCCTTCTTTAACGATTCGTTGGAATCCCAATATTTCAAGGGCAAAAAAATCCATAATCTTTTCCCTGTTTCATTTTTAAATTCAATAATGCCTTCTGGATCAGAATTTTTATATTCGCCCTCTGGCAAAATTTTATTATTAATATAAGGGAAAATTCTTTCGGAAAATTTAAAATTAAGATTTAATTCCAAAATTGCCTCCTCATTTTCCGGTTTTGGCAAGAATTTAAGGTCTTTAATTATCAGATTTTTTACTATTTTGGTTGTTTCTGCCTGCCATTCAAAATCCAGCCCTTTGCCGTAGGCCCCTTCCCAATAAATTTTATTCTCATTTACTTTTCCATAAACCTCCTGAGGAAAAGAAATTATTTTTTTTCCTTCGCTTGAAACCCAATTTAATTCCTGGGGTTCAATTTCCAACCAATGATTTTGACTTTCAAATTTTACCAATTTTTCTTTGTTGAAATTTTCCTTAAAATAAACACTGTATCCTGCCTCTTCCATCTGCCAGTTATAAAAAGAATTTTCTGAAGGTTTTAAAGTTGTATCAATTTCTTTCCATAATTCAAGGGAGTTTTCAGGATTTTTTTTGTAATGAATTGGTCCAGTTTGACCTTCCCAAACATATTTTGCCATTCCGTCTTCGGTGAAACCCGAAAAGAAAGTTTTTGAGGTTTCGGTTCTTTCTTTTGTAAGTTCTATCGGTTTTTGAGCCAGGGCAATATTGTATTCTCTTTCCACTACTGGTATTGAAAAATGAACTTTTTCTGGGAAAAATCCAGAAGTCAAAAAAGCAATTAAAAGAATAACGATTGAAATTTGAAAGTAAAAAGATTTTGATATTTTTCTTTTTAATTTTATTTTAATCATTTCTAAGAAATTTTATTTAGAAAATAAAATAATTTCGGCCTCGGAATATTCTCCAGACTCCATAGTGCCGACGAATATTGATAAATCGACCGCGCTGTAATAGTTTTTGTCAAACAAGATAGTGAAATTTTTTAGAAATTTATTTTCTGCTCTTGAATCAAGTTCAAAACTAATATTATTTTTTTTATTGCTTAATAAAAGTTCATTTTCGTTCAAAGAAAATTCGGAAGGATATCTTATCCTGAATTTATAAGTCAGGTCTTCTATTGGATATTCCGTTTTGTTAACTGCAAAAATATTTGATTTAAGTTTGTTTCCCTCCCAAAAATATTCAATGCCGATGGGGCAAGAGGATAACTCGGTTTTTCCTTTTAGACTATTTCCCGCATTTTCCCAAATCCAAAAAAGATCTGATTCCTGTAAGATATTATTATAACCGTTCCATCTGTACTCTCCTCTCCAGAAAACCCCAAATTGGTCTTCCAAAGAAGTATCGGGATTGTTATCGCTAAAATAAATATTATTTTCTTCCTTTACAAAAAATTTTTTCTTTTGCTGGTCCATTTTAAAGATAATTTCATCCTTTATAACTTCTACTGCCCCGGAAAATCCCTCCCCCTCTACAATTTCGGTAATACTCTTTTCTTCCGAAACTTCCGCCTCCAGCCAGACGGCGTCAAGAAAAACATAATGGTTTTTAAAACAATTCTCTGTCTGGTAGATAAGTTTTATTTTCAAATTTTCCAATTCCTGCCAATCTTCAAAAGAAGGCAAATTATAAACAAAATATTTTCCATTTAATGAATTGGAAATTTCATTTTCTAAATTAAGTTGCACTATATCCCGCCAAGAACCTTGATAATTATATTTAATTATTAACTTGTCGCCCGCCTCTCCCCTTGCCCCCAAAGATAATTTCAGTTTGGCGTCTTTTATTTTATTTTCTTTAAAATTATCTGAAAAAAGAAATCCGGAAAAAATTATAGCCGAGGAACAAGGCTCTTCTTTAATAATTTTCTCGGTAGCGGCTGAGGTTTCCGGGGTTAAAAAGTTCTCCGAAGAAGTGGCTTTTTCTGCTTCCGTAGAAGTAGAGGTTTCTTCTGTTGTGGTTGAAGTACTCGTGCTTTCTTCACTTGTTTCTTCTATTAAATCTGCCAAAGTCTGATAATTTAAAATCGCCGATTCGTTTTCCCAATCCTCCAAAGGATAACTTGAATTGTTTCTATTAAATTCATTAAAAACCGCCTCTTCTGATAGGTCGCAGGAAAAGACAGCGCCAGAATTCTTCCAGCTCTCTCCGTTGGAAAATGAATCAATAAATGAAAACTGAGGGAAAATTTTTAATTTTTCTTGAGCACCAACCGAAAAAGTTTCAAAAAACAAAAAATTCAGCAAAAAGCAAAATATCAAAAACAAACTTGATAAGAAAACTGTTAGTCTTTGACGGGGCTTGCCGCTCATTATGATATTTTACCAAAAAAAAAGGAAGGCAACAAAAAGCAGGGCTTTTCAGCCCTGCTTTTTTTTAGATTCTTGGAGTTGTCTCGAAAGTCTCAGTTTTAGGTCTTGAGACCAACACCTTAAAATTAGTTTGAGAATTCTCGCAAACCAATTTTAGTCGACAAAAAAATAAAATGAAATGATCTACGGACAGCTTCCGCTACCCGTGCCTTGTTACGACTTCACCCTTATCACTGACCTTACCTTAAACCCCTAAAGGGGACTTCGGGTATTGCCAGCTCTCTTGGTGTGACGGGCGAATGTTCTCTGGAAACTCAGAGTTGACGTTCCCACCTAGCATGCGGATTTCCCGCACTAGGCGAGCTCTAATGCATTTTTTGTTTGAGTTGATATAATTCTCTTAATTCTTTTTTTGTTAATTGCTTTCCATTCTTTAGTCCTTTCATTATTTTACAAAAAATATCAAAGTCTTTCTTTTTTGACATTAGTTTAAGACGGTTTTTCTTGAAAAAAGGAATTACAATCTTTCTTAAGTCATTTCTGTTTGCAACCTCGTAACGATAACAATTCTGATGATTCTTTCTTTTGTCTTTCTGGAAATAAACATTTCCGCATCCAAAAAATCTTTTAAGTTCATAAAGAATGTCTTTGTCTTTTTCGTTAAGTTTTAGATAAAACCTTGGTTCAATTTTCGCTCGTCTCTTTGTTTTCTTTTTTGAATCGGGGTTCCTTATATAAACCGTAAAACTTCCTTCTCCATCCACTAAACCGATAATATAATTTGGGTTTAACATTGCATTAGAGAGAATCCTTCCCAGGCATATAAAATATTTTTAAAACCTGGTAATATGATTCAGCTGACTTCTGACGCGGCGTCAGTTTCATTATAATAGCAAATAATTTGCTATCCCGCATCAGATCTCCCCGGGTCAATATACAAACTCTTCCCAGCATCCCGAATCGAGCATTTCTGATAGCCTTCTCCATGCTCACCACCCTGCCATGGATCGGCCAGCTCTTTTTTTAATTCGGGCTGTTGTTTGTCTCCGAATCCTTCATTATTTACCTCGCGATAAATAATTATTCTTCGACTACTTTCCGTTTTAAAACGGAAGAAGAGATTTTAACTCTTTAGTTTGTATATCTGCCGGGCGCATTTATCTGTGAGTACAAGATTCAGGAACGTATTCATCGCCACGTGGCTGATTGGCGATTACTAGCGATTCCAGCTTCATGAGGTCGAATTTCAGACCTCAATCCGGACTGAGAAGCCGTTTGCTGGGATTAGCTTCAGATTGCTCTTTCGCAAAACCCGTTGTCGGCTCCATTGTACCACGTGTGCAGCCCAGGGCATCAAAGGGCCATGCTGATTTGGCGTCATCCCCGCCTTCCTCCTGGTTATCCCAGGCAGTTTTCTATGACAAGTAAAACATAGAATAGGGGTTGCGCTCGTTACCGCACTTAAGCGTACATCTCAAGACACGAGCTGACGACAACCATGCAGCACCTGTCCTAATGTCCTTGTGGGTAGCCCAACCTTTCGGTAGGGGTTCATTAGGATTTCAAGCCCTGGTAAGGTTCTTCGCTTGTTGACGAATTGAGCCACATGGTCCACCGCTTGTGTGAATCCCCGTCTATTCCTTTGAGTTTTAGCGTTGCCGCCGTACTTCCCAGGCGGGACACTTAACGCGTTAGCTTCGCCACTTGTAGGGTCGACACTACGAGCGGCCAGTGTCCATCATTTACAGCGTGGACTACAAGGGTATCTAATCCTTTTTGCTCCCCACGCTTTCGTCTCTCAGTGTCAGGGTCGCCCCAGCTGAATGCCTTCGCTTTTAGGATTCCGGTCGATATCAACGGATATCACCCCTACACCGACCGTTCCATCAGCCTCTAACGCCCTCTATCCCGCTCATCTCTTTTGCAGTTTCAAGGTTGAGCCCTGAAAATTTAACAAAAGATGCAGCAGGACACCTACAGACTCTTTACGCCCAATAAATCCGGATAACGCTTGAGGGTCACGTATTACCGCGGCTGCTGGCACGTGATTAGCACCCCCTTATTCATTGGATACGCTCACCCGAAGGTTGTTCTCCAATAAAAGCTTTTTACACCCCGAAGGGCTTCTTCAAGCACGCGGTGTCGCAGGATCAGGGTTTCCCCCATTGTCCATTATTCTCGACTGCTGCCTCCCGTAGGAGTGGGGTCCGTGTCGCAGTACCCCTGTTGGCGGTCATGCTCTCACACCGCCTATCCGTCATCGGCTTGGTAGGCCGTTACCCTACCAACTACCTGATAGACCGCAGACCAATCACTAAGCGGAATCTTGCGAAACCTTTAATCGCCAAGAAGGCGATACCATCAGGTATTAGCCTAGATTTCTCTAGGTTATTCCTGTCTTAGTGGTATGTATCTACGTGTTACTAACCCGTTCGCCACTCCCCCGAAGGGGCGTTCGACTTGCATGCCTTATCCACACCGCCAGCGTTCATCCTGAGCTAGGATCAAACTCTCAAAGTTAAAAAATTAATTCGAGACAACTCCAAGAACCTAATTTGGGTCTTTATTAAATTTTAAACGTCCTTTCCTTATCTTTAAAAAACAAATCCCGAAGATATCCCTCGGGCAATTTTGGATTATCTTCTTTTTTGTTTTTTATTTTTCCCCTACATTATTTTCTTAAAATTATTGCTGTCTTCCCTGTTAACCTTTAATCCTGTTTCTATTTTACTTTTTCAAGAAGTGTTTGTCAAGTGTTTTCCATTTCAAGCCGACTGTCGGATTCGAACCGACGACCTACTGTTTACAAAACAGTTGCTCTACCGCTGAGCTAAGTCGGCAAAGGCAGGCGGACAAAAACATTGCTCTGCCATTGAGCTACCTCGGCTTAGGCGATGGCGGGCAGACAAAACAGTTGCTCTACCGCTGACCTACGCTGGCGTTTATTCTTTGGTCGTTTTTCTAAGTTTCTTCCAGTAATTGTCGTTTTCGCCGAATTTCTTTTTCTGGGAATTTTCTCTCAATTTCTGGAGCCAGCCGGAGGTTTTATGGTCTGTTTTAAGGGTAAAAACCCTTACTCTGGAAAGGACTTTCTGCAAAAAAACTTCCGAAGGAACTCTTTTTGCCGGAAAGGGAATTCTTATTATTTTTCTCGTCTTGGAAAAAACGCTCCAAAAGCTAAACTTGGGAGTTTCTGTTTGGGGCAGTTGTGAAAGTTGGGGTATTTTTCTGAAAGCCATTACCCCAATACCGATTAAACTGCTAATTAAAATGATTAGTGAAATTGAAGTTATCATTATTATATTATAACTGATATCTGGTAAATCTTTTAATAGTAATATTCTCGCCGAGTTTGGCGATATGTTCTTCAATTAATTCCTTAATTTTTTTATTTTGGTCTTTTATCCAAGGTTGTTCCAAAAGCGGAATTTCCTCCCCCATAGCGGCTATCTGCAGACATAATTCATGGGCTAATGTCTGGAAATCATGGGACTTTCCCACAAAGTCTGTTTCGCAGTTCAATTCCAAAATTACTCCTACTTTTTTATTCGGGTGCAAATAAGTATCAATGATTCCCTGGGAGGTCTGCCTGGCGGTTTTGCTTTTCACCGTTTCTTTCCCCCACTCCTTTAGAATTTCTTTCGCCCCTTCAAAATCCCCCCCCGACTTTTCGAGGGCTTTTTTACAGTCACTAACAGAAATTCCCGTTTCTTCTCTTAATTTTTTAACTTCGTCAATTTGCGCCATATAATAATTATTTGGCTTTGGCTTTAAGAATTGTTTCTTTTACTTTTTCTAATATATATTTTACCGATGAAACGGCATCGTCATTGGCAGGAATGGGATAGTCGGCAAGATTGGGATCTACATTCGTGTCTGAAATGCCGATTATTTTTATTCCCTTTAATTTTGCTTCCTTTATCGCTAATTCGTCTTTTTTCATATCCGAAACAAAAACGGCAGAAGGCAGAGAATTCATTTCTTTGATTCCTCCGAACTTCACTTCCAAATTATTCAGTTCTTTGTCGAATTTAGCCCTTTCTTTTTTGGTATATTTTTCCAGTTCTCCCTCGGCTTTTTTTCTTTCCAAATCCTTGAAATATTCTATCCTTTTTTTAATAATTTCAAAATTGGTAAAAGTTCCTCCGAGCCATCTTTCGCTAACATAAGGGAGACCGCATTCTTTTGCCGTTTCTTTCACCAGTTCTTTCACTTGAATTTTTGTACCAACCAAAAGAATAATCTCCCCTCCGGAAATCAGTTGCCTGATAAAATTTAGCACTTCTTTTAATTTTTCTTTTGTTTTTTCTATATCAATCAGATAAATACCGTTTCTTATGCCGAAAATATAATCTTTCATTTTAGGATGCACCTTGGAGCTTTTGTGGCCGAAATGCAAACCCGCCTGAACCATCTCTTCAGCATTCAAACCAAAAGTGTCCTTTTTTGGGGCTGGTTTTTCTTTAACTTCTACCATAAAAATATAACACGTTTTTAAATATAACATTTAAAAATAAATTAGTAAAGACTATTGCCTTTTATGCAATTTTTTGTTAAAATCTAAAATACGCAAAATATTATGAAAAAAGATATTCATCCGAAATATTATGAAAACGCCAGGGTCCAGTGCGCCTGCGGCAATACCTTTACTATTGGCTCAACCAAGGAATTTATTGAAGTTGAAATTTGTTCTCAATGTCATCCTTTTTATACCGGTAAAGAAAAAATTATTGACACTTTAGGACAAGTCCAGAAATTCAGAAAAAGACTGGCAAAGAAAGAGGAAATGAAGAAAAAAGGCAGGAAAAAATAATGCCCGACATTGAAAGAATAAAAAAGGAATACGATTCTCTTTTAGAGCAGCTCAGTGATCCTGAGTTGATTTCAGATTGGGAAAGGTTTGAAGAACTCAACAGAAAAAAAGGTAGTTTGGAAAAAATTATTGAAAAAAACAAGGAATTAAACGAACTAATTGAAAAAATTGAAGAGAATAGAGCAATTATATCTGCCGGCGAAGACAAAGAGTTGGTTTTCCTGGCAGAAGAAGAAATGATTCAACTTCAAAAAAAGAAAAAAGAATTAGAAGAAGATTTAAAAAATATAAACACAGCTGATGACGATAAAAAATTCCAGCCCCAGTCAGTGATCGTTGAAATAAGAGCAGGAGCGGGCGGCAAAGAGGCGGCTTTGTTTGTGGGAGACCTTTTCAGAATGTATTCCAAATTCGCCCAGACTAATAACTGGCAGCAAAGCGTTTTGGACTCCCATCCTACCGAACTGGGAGGCTTCAAGCAAATAATTTTTGATTTAAAACCGGGACGGATGGCAAAAGAAAATGTTTTTTCAAAAATGCAATATGAAGGAGGCGTACATAGGGTCCAAAGAATTCCCAAAACAGAAAAAAGCGGCAGAGTTCATACCTCAACTGCTTCGGTGGCTGTACTGCCAAAGCCCAAAAAGACGCAAATTAAAATAAATCCGGCCGATTTAAAAATAGATACTTTCCGGGCTTCGGGCCCCGGAGGCCAGTATGTCAATAGAAGAGAAACCGCCATTAGAATAACTCATTTGCCAAGCGGCTTGGTAGTTACTTCTCAAACTGAAAGAAATCAACTACAAAACAAAGAAAGCGCTATGGCGATTTTAGAGGCAAAATTATTAGAAAGAAAAGAAGAACAGGAAGAATCAAAGATGGCGGGCAAAAGAAAAAGTCAAATTGGCCGGGCAAAAAGAGCGGAAAAAATAAGAACTTATAATTTTCCTCAGGATAGAGTAACCGACCACCGGATAAAAAAAAGCTTCTACGACATAGAAGGAATAATGGACGGGAAGCTGGGGTCTATAATTTACGCCTTGGAAAAGGCAGAAAAATAAATTATCTCAAACCTATTGATTTCTGACAATCAAGAGACATCGTACCGGTATCAATATAATTTTGGTGGCATTTGGCAAAATTCAAAACTGAATTGGCATAGCCCAAATAATCCGCCCCCAGATAGCAAACAGCCGCTCCCCTTTCATTAGTAATTGCTCCGCATTTTTTAAGCAAGAGCGCGGAAGCCAAAGCAGCGTGTCTGAAATCCCAGGGATCTGGCGCTTGTCCGGTCCTGCTTTTTATTTCGTCTTTAAAAAGATTCCAGGTAGAAGGAATAAACTGGGCAGGTCCCATTGCCCCCCCCCAGCCGTAAGCGCCATAACTACTGTAGGTGCAATGGACGTTTCCCGAAGAATCAACTGTCGCCTTGCAGTAAGGACCGCTGTTGTATTTGGCACAAACGGCAATCCAACAGGAAACAAGCGTTTTATCCCATTGCTGACCTAAATTATTGTTTTTATTCAATTCCTCAATAATATCCAAAAAAACAGGAACATCTCTGCCCGGCTTCATTACTCTGGGCCATTTTTGTCCAGTAGAGGCTATCACTCCCATTCCGGTTTTGGTGTTTTCTAAAAAGCACTGACCGACATTCCTTCCGATTCTTGATTCCTGGGTTAAAATCCCAAGCAAAAAAGCGGCTCTCACTCCAGTCTGGCTTTCAACCAATTTTGCCACTTCCACCACTTCCCCATATTCCGGCACTTCTCTTACTCCGATTAACAGATCCCAAAGTTTAGCGCTGATTTTAGCCACCGCTTCTTCTGTTTGTTTTTTCTCGGAAAGGTATTGCTTATATTCTTCTTCTGTCATTTCCAAGAAATATTCCTGCTCCTTCTTTGTTTCTTCTTCTTCCTTCATCTGAAGGGATTGAACGGCAACCATTTTTTCCAGCCCCCTTTTTTCCTGACCCAAATCCTCTTTTTGACCCTCCAGGTCCACCTTTAATCTTTTTATCTGCTCTAAAATTTCCTTGTTTTTATTATCAAGTGCCTCCAGGGCGGTTAGGTTGTTAAAAAAATCAGATAAATCTCCCAGCAGCAGCACTTCGACAATGGAACGGCGGTCTTCCTCGTAGATTCTTCTTAAAATGCCGGCTAACTTCTCTTTCGTATCTTCAATTTTTGAAGAAGTTGTTTCAATGGAGTCCTCTGTATCTTCAATCTGAAAACCCAAGTCTTTAATGACAATATTTGATTGGTTTATCTGATAATTAAGGTTTTGTATTTTGCTTCTTATTGTATAAATTTCGTTTTGAAGCGTCTTTTTTTCCTGCTCGGTTTTATCAATATTTTTTTCTATTTCGTCGCTTTTTTCCTGATAAAAAACCTGGCATCTTTTCAACAGCGCCTCGTATTCCTCAACGGAAAGATCTTCTGGCTGCTCTTTAATTTTTTCCCACTGACAGATATCTTCCAAATTTTCCTCGGCAGAAACATTGATCGTTGAAAGGACCAAAAACAAAATAACAAAAATAAATATTTTTGAAAAAAAAATTAGTTTTTTTGGGAAAAAAGAAAACATATTAGAAGTTTGCCTTATTTTTCGGAAGGAACTTCTTCTTCCTCCTCTTCTTTTTTCTCTTCTACTTTTTCTACTTCCTCAACTTTTTCTTCAACGGGTTTTTCCAGTTCCTCTTCTACTTTTGAAGGCGGTACAACCAAGGCTATAATTTCTTTTGGCTCCCTGAGAACCTTAACGTCTTTTGGCAAAGTCAAATCTTTAATCAAAAAAGTGTCTTCAAATGTTTCCAGCTTTTCAATATTAACCTTAATTTCATGGGGAAGGTTTTGGGGCAGCGCTTTTACGGTTACCTCCTGAATATTTTTTACCAAAGTTCCTCCCAAGTCTTTAACGGCTTTTGCTTCGCCCTCGAAAACCAAGGGAACTTCGGCCTCAATTTCTTCATCTAATCTCGGCTGGTAAAAATCTATATGAATTGGTTTTTGGCTGACCGGATCTAATTTTACTTCGTGAATCAGAACCAGATATTTTTTTTTGTCTATTTCCAATTTAATCAAAGAGCTTTCCCCCGCTCCCTGATAGACCTTTTCAAATTCTTTTAAATCAACCTCGATATTAATATTTTTTATTTTCGGCCCGTACAAAACTCCGGGTGTTTTACCCTTTTCTCTTATTTTTTTCACTTTCTTGCCCAGGTTTTCCCGGATTTTAGCCGATAAACTTATCATTATTTCCTCCTACGTAGTGTAAACCTTTTGTCCAGTTTTTTCAAGGTTTCCACTACTCCGGTATATTCAAGTTCGGACATGGGCAGCATTGCCGCTCCGAAAAATCCCTGTCTTCTTATTTCTTCCGCTTTCTTGGAAATCTTATCCCTGACATAATCCCAGTATGGCTGGTCAAAAGCGTCGGCGGGCTCTGTCAGTTTCCCGTCTTTCACACAAAAAGCCAGACAGCTTACGACCGGAGGACCGTCAAAATAAGAAATAGTTGAATTCTTTTTTACCGGCATCAATGGACCGTTATGAGAACCTCTCATAAATCCTGCCACCAAATGACCTATTGAATAAGGAGATAAAATTTCGCCGGTTGCCGGGAAATTCTTTTGGGTCCTAATAAGCATTACCGGATCATCTTTCCCAACATATTTTCCGGCGATATTATGAAGACGACAGGTACAAGCTGAAACCGCTTGTTCTTTTTTATCTCTTAACCAAACAGATTCAACCACATACTTTTCCGGATCCCTTAAAAGAGCGGCGATATCATAAATTTCCTCAGGTGTGTTCAGTTCGATAATTCTGTCTGATTTAGTATAAGAAACATCCATTATCACAAATCTGAATCCTTTCTTTATATCGGGTGAAAGAATTAAACCGGGAGTATGCATCGGATCGGCAAAAGACAGGTACAAAGGAAGGTTAAAGGCTCCGGGATCTGTTTTATCGGCAGCGAACATCAAAAAAGGTTCTGCCGGTCTTTCTTCAAACTCCATTTCAGCCACTGCCGGGCCCATTCCCCTAACGTTTCCGGAAAAACTTTCTTTTAACAAGTCCTGGCCTGCCCCGTAAAGCCCCTGGCTTTTCGCCACTTTAGTGCCAACCAAAAAAGCATCCCAACAGAGCTTGTGAATTTTAGGATTTGAAATGCCGTTTTTGTGAGTGGTTAAAATGGCGATATCATCGCCCGTGTGGCCAACATAATGGTCAATAATCAACCCTCTTCCCTTTTCTATAATATAATTCTTTACTGCCATTAGAAGTTTCTGGCTCGGCGTAATGTGACCGCCGATGCTTCCTATGTCGGCTTTTATAATTGATAAGGTAATTTTTGCCATAAATTTTTTTAAGAAATATTTTTTATTATCGACCTTTTTTGGCAAGAGCCAAAGTTGTTTTAATTACAGTGTCCGGATTCAGAGAAATTGAATCTATCCCCTCTTTCATTAAAAAAAGGGCGAATTCCGGGAAATAACTCGGGGCTTCCCCGCAAATTCCGACATATTTTTTCTTTTTCCTACAATCTTTAATTACTTTTTTAATCATCTCTTTCACAGCCTCGTTTCTTTCATCTCCTACCTTAGACAAGAAAGCTGAATCCCTGTCCAAACCCAAAGTCAATTGAGTAAGATCGTTGCTTCCGATTGACATTCCGTCAAATACCTTTAAGAATTTATCAGATAAGATTACATTTGAAGGAATCTCGCACATTACATAAACTTTCAAATTTTTATTTCGTTTTAAATTAAATTTTTTCATCAAGGCCAAGACCTTCTTTCCTTCCTCCACTGTGCGACAAAAAGGAATCATCACCGATATATTTTTCAGGCCGAGTTCTTCCCTGGCTCTTTTTATTGCCTGACATTCCATCTGGAAAGCCAACTGGTATTCCTTGTCCAAATAGCGACAAGCGCCCCGGAAACCCAGCATCGGATTTTCTTCTTTTCCTTCAAAAATTTCCCCGCCTATTAAATTGCGGTATTCGTTTGTCTTGAAGTCGGAAAACCTGACAATCACTTCTTTTGGATAAAAAGCGGCGGCTATTTGAGATATGCCTTCTGCCAGTTCTTTGATAAAATATTCCTTTTTATCTTTGTACTCTGCCGTAATCTCATTAATTTTTTTCTTTAATTTTTTGTCTTTTATTTTCTTAAAATAATATAAAGCCAGGGGGTGAACTCTGATTTTTTCGGCAATTATAAATTCCTCCCGCGCCAGACCTACTCCGTCTGTCGGCAAGAAAGAGGATTTGAAAGCGGCTTCCGGCGCTCCGATATTCACCATTATTTTGGTTTTCAGTCTGGGAATTTTTTCAAGGTTGTATCTTTTAATTTTAAAAGGAACTTTACCCAGAAAAATTTTCCCATTCAAGCCCTGAGTGCAGTCAACCGTAACAGTTTGGCCCGTTTTTAAAACTTTAGTAGCGCTTTTTGTTCCGACAATACAGGGCAATCCCAGCTCTCTGCTGATAATGGCAGCATGAGCCGTCTTTCCCCCTTCGTCTGTAATTATAGCCGAAGCCATTCTCATTATGGGCACCCAGTCGGGATCAGTAATTCTGGTTACCAATACTTCTCCTTTTTTAAACTGACCGATTTCGGAAACATCCGGAATTACCCGAACCCTTCCCTGTCCTATTTTATTTCCGACCGCAATACCCGTTAATTCCGGCCTTCTCTTTGTTTTCTGTATGTATTCTTCGTAAAATTTTCCCATTTTTGGAGAATGGACAGTTTCTGGCCTTGACTGAACCACAAAAATCTCTTTTGTCTTTCCGTCTTTTGCCCATTCAATATCTTGGGGAACTCCGTAGTGCTCTTCAATCAACATCCCCCATTTTGCCAAGGTTAAAACTTCTTTATCTGTCAAGGAAAACTTCAGTTGGCTGTCTTTGGAAACATCCACTTCTTTCAGCCCGCTTTTTTTATGATAAATATATTTTTTCTTTTTTCTTCCCAAATCTTTAAGAATAATTGAGTTGTATCCTTTCTTCAGTGTAGGTTTGAAAACATAAAATTCATCCGGAGTAATTTTACCCTTAACTATCATCTCGCCCACCCCGAAAATAGAATTTATCAAAATAACATCGGGGAATCCCGTTTCGGTATCCAGGGTAAACATTACGCCCGCTGACGCCAAATCAGATCTTGCCATTTTTTGTATGCCGACAGAAAGAGCCACCTTTAAATGAGGAAATCCTTTTTCTTCCCGATAAGCAATAGCCCTGTCTGTAAAAAGCGAAGCGAAGCATTTTTTAACAGCCCCCAGCAGTTCTTTTTCTCCTCTGATATTCAAAAAGGTTTCGTGCTGTCCGGCAAACGAAGCCGAAGGCAAATCTTCGGCCGTGGCCGAACTCCTCACTGCCACATCCGGATTTTTGCCGTATTTCTTGCCCAGTTTCCTGTAATTTTTTATTATTTCTTTTTTAAAATCCGAAGGAAAATCGGCTTTTAATATTAGACTTCTGGCTTCCTTTCCGGCTTTTTGCAGTTCTTTTATATTTTTAATGCGCAGCCCTTTGAAAATTTTATTTAACTTTGAAGAAATTTTGTTTTCTTTTAAAAAATATCTGAAAGCAAAAGAGGTGGTGGCAAATCCGTCCGGAATATTAACTCCTTTTTTGCCCAACTGGGAAACCATTTCTCCCAAAGAGGCGTTTTTGCCCCCGACCAAAGGAACATCTCTTTTTGAGATTTCTCTAAACCAAAGCGTCTTTTTTTTATTTTTGGGCATTTTTAATTGTTTTTTTAATTTCTTCTACTGTTTTTGGATTTGCCAAAGTAGACAAATCCCCCAAATCCTCGCCGGTAAACAGTTTTCTTAAAATCCTTCTCATTATCTTGCCGGATCTTGTTTTCGGCAAATCTCTCACCAAAAAAACTTCTTTGGGCAGGGCAATGGGCCCTATTTCTTCTCTTACTTTTTCCAGTACTTCTTCTTTTATCTTTTCTGCCGGTTTTTTTGATTTTGAAATGACGAAAGCCACCGGCACTTCTCCTTTTATTTTATCTGAAATTCCCACCACCGCGCATTCTGTAATATCGGGGTGAAGATTAATAGCCGATTCCAACTCGCCGGTGGTCAACCTGTGCCCTGCTATTTTAATCACATCATCGGCTCTTCCCACCACCCTGATTAATCCGCCTTTGTCTTTGTAGGCGGTGTCGGAAGTAAAATAAATTTTATTTCCGTAATCTTTCCAGTAGGTTTTCAAATACTTTGCCGGGTTTTTATAAATCCCCCTCAGCAGACTTGGAGAAAAGGGCGGCAAAATAACCAGATTTCCTTCTTTTCCGGAAGGCAAAGACTTTCCTTTTTTATCAAGAATATCGGTTTTTACTCCCGGAAAAGGAAGACCGGTAAAAGAGGGCTTAAAAGGACCCACTCCGGGCAGCGAAGTAATTAAAATCCCTCCTGTTTCTGTCTGCCACCAAGTATCAACAACAGGACATCTTTCTTTGCCAACTTCTTTGTAATACCAGCGCCAGGCGGAATCATCTATTGGTTCTCCCACTGTTCCCAAAAGACGAAGGTTTTTAAAATTATGTTTTCTTACCAAATGGGTTCCGTATTTTATAAACATTCTAATGGCAGTTGGAGCGGTATAGAAAATAGAAACTCTGTGTTTTTCTAAAATTCTCGCCCATCTGTCTTTTGCCGGCCAGTCGGGAGACCCCTCAAAAATCAAAAAGGTTATTCCGTTAAGAAGGGGCGCGTAGCAGCTATAAGTGTGGCCGGTTATCCAACCCATGTCAGAAGTTGACCAGAAAATATCATTTTCGTGCCAGTCAAAAATCCATTTTCCCGTAAATTTTGCCTGAACCGCATACCCGCCGCAGGTGTGAACAACTCCTTTCGGCTTGCCGGTTGAACCGGAAGTATAAAGAATAAATAAAGTGTCTTCCGAGTCCATTATTTCAGGCTTTACCCATGTTTTTTTGTTTCTGACAATCTCGTACCACCACAAATCTCTTCCTTTTTTCATTTCCACTTTGTTTTTTGCTCTTTTAACTACAACCACTTTTTTAACATTTGTGTTTTTTAAACCCTCATCGGCATTTTTCTTCAAATCAATAATCTGCCCTCTTCGGTAATAACCGTCGGCCGTAATCAGAATTTTGGCTTTGGTATCCTGCAGCCTTATTTTCAGGGCGTGGGGCGAGAAAGCGGAAAAAACAACGCTGTGAATTGCTCCGATTCTGGCACAGGCAAGCATTGAAATTATGACCTCAGGAATCATCGGCAGATAAATTCCAACCCTATCCCCTTTTTTAATTCCTAATTTCAAAAGAACATTAGCAAAGCGGTTAACTTCCAGGAATAAATCGTTATAAGTTAATTTTTTTGGCTTTTCTTTTTCGGTTTCCGGCTCCCAAATCAAAGCCGCTTTATTTTTTCTATTTTTTAGATTCTGGTCCAAACAGCTTTCGCTAATATTCATCTTTCCCCCTAAAAACCATTTAAAATAAGGAGGTTTATGCTCAAAGCCCTTGCTCCATTTTTTATTCCAAAAAATATCTTTTGCCAGCCCTTCCCAAAACTTTACCGGATCTTTCTCCGCTCTCTTATATATGGAAGGGTCTTTTATCCAAGCCCCTTTTTTATTTTCTTTTTTGGGGTAATAAAGATCTCCTTTCTTAATCATTTTTTTATTAATTTAGTTAATTATACCCCAAACACTCTAATAAAAAAACTACCCTTTCTTGTGGATAGATTTTTAACTAAAAAATAATTTATTTTTTGCCTAAAAATTCGGCAAATTCGGCCAGCCGGCAAGCATAACCCCATTCATTATCATACCAGGCAACAACTTTAACCAAATTTTCTTTTGCCATTGTTAAATTGGCATCAACTACCGCCGAAAATGAATTGCCTTTATAATCGGAAGAGACCAAGGGAGCGTCTTCCACGCCCAAAATTCCCCTTAGCTCTTTTTTTTCGGAAGCTTTTTTCAGAGTATAATTTACGTCTTCTGGAGTTGTTCTTTTTTCAACTTCACAGATTAAGTCCAGGACAGAAACAGTAGGAGTAGGGGTTCTCATTGCTATTCCGTCCATTTTCCCTTCCAGTTCCGGTATTACCCTCCCGATGGCTCTGGCGGCACCCGTGGTTGTAGGAATAATATTTACCGCAGCCGCTCTTGCTCTTCTTAGGTCTTTGTGGGGCAGGTCCAATATTTTCTGGTCGTTGGTGTAAGAATGAATGGTGGTCATAAATCCCCTCACTATTCCGTAGGTTTCGTTTAAAACTTTTACTACCGGCGCCAGGCAATTTGTAGTACAGGAAGCCATGTCAATTATTTTGTCTTTTGCCGGATTAAATTTTTCGGCGTTTACGCCCAAAATGTAAGAAGGGATTTTTTCCGGACTTTTGGACGGAGCCGAAATAATTACCCTTTTGGCTCCCGCTTTCAGGTGTTTCTGGGAACCTTCAAAATTTAGGAAAACTCCGGTGCACTCCAAAACAATATCAACTCCCAATTTTTTCAAGGGAAGCTTCCCGGGATCTTTTTCAGCAAAAACTTTAAATTCTCTGCCTCCTACTGTCAAAGAATCTCCGCTACCTTTTACCGGTTTTTTATAAATTCCGTAAAGAGAATCGTATTTTAATAAATGAGCCAGTGTTTCGGGGTCGGTTAAATCATTAATTGCCACCACTTCCAGTTTGGGATGGTCATCATTAATTCTTCGGAAGGCGGGGCGGCCTATCCTGCCGAATCCGTTAATGGCAATTTTTATCATGGCTTTTGTAGATTTTTTTAATCTTTGATATTTAAAATTTGGGAAATTTTTTCTCTGTTAAAACCAGCTATAATTTGGCCGTCAATCTCAACCACCGGAACCTCCAGTTGACCCGATTTTTTAATCATTTCTTTTTTCGCTTTCTCGTCCTTGCTCACATCAATCTCCTCAAATTTAATATTATGACCTTTAAGGTATTCCTTTAAGGTAAAACAATAAGGGCAACCCGGGGTCAAGTATATTTTTACCATTTTTAACCGCAGCTTCCTCCGCTTGAAGAACCCGTTTCCCATCCGAGTCCCGGGGCCGGGACTTCGTCGGAAAGAACTTGAGAACATTCTTGGGGAGGAGAATTAAAGGCAGAACAAATAATTTTTTTGAAATTTTCGGGAGATCTTGGATTCACGGTAACCACCTGATCGTTAATTACGATTGTGGGAGAACCCCGCACCCCGTATTTGTCATTAAGATCAGTATGTGTGTCAAATTGGGGATAGTTTCCGTTAAGCCAAGTGCTTTTATCGTTATATTTTTCAGTGATACTGAATTCCGCATCGGTTGCCGAGATACAAGTTTCCATTTTTACCCGGTCCACTTGAATTTCGGAAAGACATCCCTCAAAATCCCCCTCTCCAATAAAACAACTCAAATAACTGTCAAACTTCTGTTCTTCTTCTTTCTGAATACAGTACTGCCTTAGATTCTCATCAATTTCTTCTTTGCCGTGCATTATATAATTTACAAAATATACTCCCATGTCTGCCTTGTCTTTTAAAAGATTATAAACGGGCAGAAACATTTTTTGAGCCTGGAGGCCGTAAGGACAGTAGCTCATTACAAAAATTTTAACATCTGGCTTGTCGCTCTTTGGGACCTCCCCGCTGGCAGAAGAAGAATCCTCGCTTTCTTCAACTTCTTTCAAATCAATTCCTTCGGGAAATAAAAATCTTCCGTCTTTTGAAACGAAAGAATCATATTCCTGGCTGCCAACTTCAATTTTAATTTTATAAATGCTTCCTTCTTCAAAAACATCTATTAAACTTGCCTGATTTTCCGCTGTCAGCATATTTTCGTTGATAAACTTTATTGCTTTTTCGGCGGCTTCCTGAGGAGAAAGAAAACCCGTTTTTCCTCCATCGGTTTCCCCGCCCTGACCGGTGAAAATTAAAGCTCCGCCAACAGCCAAGCCGGCAACAATAATAGCAAGAGGTATTAAGTTTTTTGTTAGTTTATTTAACATATCTCTATATATAACATATATTTTATTTTTTGTCCAGAACGTTCAGCTCTTTTAATAAACCATTGGGGTTAATATCATACATTTTACAGATATTGCCAATTTTCAATTTTTCCATTTCAACTTTAGCGAAAGGGCAAAACAAACAAGGAACATTATATTTTTCCAGAATTTTTTCAGCACCGGGCATTTTCAGAATTTGAGCCAAAGTAGTGCCTTTTCCAACTTTTCCTTTCATTATTTATCTTTGTGTTCTTTTATGGCTCCAACCAAAACTTCTTTTTCCACTTCTCCGGCATATCTTGTAATTTCATTCCCCTCTTTGTCCAAAAAAATAAAAGTTGGCAGTTGGTGAAGCTGATATTTTTTCATAATTTCCGGGTCGTCGTCAACCTTTATCATTTCCTTTTCCAGCCAGGGATTTTCTTTTTCAATTTCTTCCCATATCGGTACCATAATTTTACAACCCGGACACCAGCTTGCTCCGATTTTTAACACTTTCATATTGTTTTAAAAATTAATCTTTTAACTTTTATATAATTTAAGTTGCCAGCCAGCCCCCGTCTATTATAACGGTGGATCCCGTAATATAAGAAGATCTTCCCGAAGCCAAAAATAAAACTAAATCAGAAACTTCTTCCGGCCTTCCCATTCTAGCCATTGGGATTTTAGAAAGGGTCTGGTCCATTAATTTGGGGTCTTGTTTTGCTGCTTCTGACATTGGCGTTTCTATCGCCCCTGGGGCAATAGCATTAACTCTTATATTATAAGAGGCAAGCTCTACAGCCAAAGCTTCAGTCATTGTTACCACTCCTCCTTTTGAGGTACAGTAATGAACCAATTGAGGCATTCCCCCTCCGACTTGACCCATTTCTATAGATCCAATATTTATAATTACCCCGGATTTTCTTTTTATCATTTCTCTGGCAGCCGCTTGGGCGCATAAAAAATAACCTTTTAGATTGATGTCCATCGTTCTATCCCAATCTTCTTCGGTTAGATCTACAAAGGCTTTGAATTGAAGAATGCCAGCGTTATTTACCAAAATATCTATTTTCTTCCATTTCTTTACTGTTTCCTTTATCATATTTTCTACCTCTTTTTTGTTTGAGACATCGCATTTTATAGCCAGTGCTTTTCCTCCTTCTTTTTCAATTTCTTCTGCTACCCTTTCGCAATCTCCTTCTGAAATATCAGAAACTACAACTCTTGCTCCGGCCCTTGCCAAAGCAAAGGCATGGGATTTTCCCATCCCCCTTCTGGCTCCCGTAATTATTGCTGTTTTGTCTTTTAAATTTAAAAATTCCATAAATTTTTATCCGAAGGCTAAAAGCTCCGGTTTTATTAATAATATCAAGCCTAAAATTAAAAGTAAAAGTCCGCTGATTACCTTAATAAATTTCAGATATTTTTCAGAAGCCTTAGTTATTCTCAAAGTTAAAACAGCAATAAGAAAAATCAGGAAATCGTCTATCATATAAAATATAATATAAACCAAAAGATAAAAATAATAGGAAATTGTCGGCAATTCAAAAGAAGTTAAAATCTTGGTAAAAACAAGGGGGAAACCGAAAGAACAACAAAGCTCCACCATGTTTATTCCAACTGCCACCACAACTACGCCGAGGAGCGAAAGAAGCAGAGGCGTTTCGGCGGCAGAAAATTTTTCCATCTTCTCAAATAATTTTCTCTGAAATCTCGCCGAAATTCCTTCTTTACCGGGAGTTACCTTGCAAATGCGGCAAACAACTCCGGTGAAATAGTCTTTCAACAAAAAGAGGGCGAAAACTGAAACAATTATCCCGACCACCAAAGTTATAATTTTTAAATTAGCAAGGCATAAAAATAAGTTAAGCCAGGCGGAAATAAACAAAAAATAAACCACTCCTGAAACCAAAATAAAGATTCCTCCGATTAAAAAAACTCTCTTTCTGATTCGGGTTGATATTAAAACCGCCAGTAAAAAACCGAGCGCCACCATAGCGCAGGCGTTAAATCCGTCCAAAGCGCCCAAAACAACAGCCAGAGCCAAAGGAGAAAAATTTGAAATATCAATTTCTCCCAGAAGCGGAATCTTAATTTCATTTGAAACCTCTTCTTTAACAGGTTCCTCCGGCTCTGGCTCTGATTTTCCTTTCAATTCTAAAATATAATTTTCAATTTCCTTTCCGGTGGTTTCATCACCCCCGTATCCTAAAAAATAACGGTCCTCAATAAAAGTAATGGGGACTAATCCCCAGACTTCCTGAGGAACTTCGTAATCTTCATATTTTTTCTTCAGTAATTCAAGGTCGTCTGGCGCTAAAAGTTTATGAATTTTAAGTTCCGAAAATTTTACTTCAAGTTTTTCTAAAAATATTTTCTCGTCGGAGCAATGCGGACAAGTAGCGCCGTAAAAAAAGTAAATTTCTATTTTTTCTTCTTCGGCCAAGCCAAAGTCGGCTTCTGTTAAAAAGCCGGTTAAGATAATAAATAAAATAGAAAAAACAAAAAGTTTTTTCATTTTTAAAAGTTTAACATATTATTCCTCCTCCTAAAAGTTCGCTTTTTTGGTCTTGCCTGCCGTCGGGCAGGTAAAAAACCGCTGACTGGCCGGGGGTTGCCGCTCTTTGCTCTTTTTTAAATTTTAATCTGTAATATTTGTTTTTTTTATCGTAAAACAAGACGGCCGGGGCAGCCTTGTGACGATAGCGAATTTTGACTTTTAATTTTTCGGGGAGTTTGGGCGACTTTCCCGAGATCCAGTCTACTTTTCTTATCAAAACTTCTTTTTTATACAAGTCCTTTTCTCTTTTAGTAACAACCAACTGATTCTCTTTGATATTTTTTTCTAAAACATAATAAGGACCTCCCGAAAGCCCGATTCCTTTTCTCTGGCCTATAGTATAAAACCATAATCCCTCGTGTTTCCCTAAAGCTTTACTTTTTCCGCCTTCTGCCCTTTCTATTATTTTACCTGTTTTTTTCTTTAAATTCTTTTTTAAAAAATCGTTTACTGTTTTTTGAATAAAACAAACTTCCTGCGATTCGGAAATATCTAAAAAGGGCAATTTTAATTTCTGAACAAGCAATTTTACTTCCGTTTTTTTGTAATTCCCGAGGGGAAATAAAACTTTTTTTAATTGTTTCTGGGATAAATCCCACAAAAAATAGGATTGATCTTTTTCTCTATCTCTAGCTTTATACAAATGAATTCCGCCTCTCTTTTCTTTTAAAATAGCATAATGCCCCGTTGCCAAAAAATCTTTCTTATTTTTCAGCGCTTTTTCAAGTAAAATTCCGAATTTTATTTCTTTATTACAGACCACGCAGGGGTTTGGCGTTCTGCCCTCTTTATACTCTTTCAAAAAATAGCCAATAATCTTTTTTTTAAATTCTTTTTTAAGGTCACATATCAAAAGGGGAATTTTTAAAATTTTGGCGATTTTTTTTGCCCTCCGCTCCCCTTCTTTAAAACGAGGCGTATCCGCCAATCTGGCAAAAACTCCAGTCAACCTAAAACTTTCCCCGTATCCTTTTTTTTTGGACGCGGGAAAGACTTCTTTTAAAATGGCTGCGGCTGCCGCGCTGTCTACTCCGCCAGAAAGCGCTACAAATACTCTTTTCTTTTTAATTTTTATCATATTCTTAAAAAACCGCCAACAATTAAATCTATCGCTTCTTTCTCCGCCAATCCTTTTGTTCTTAAATAATTAATTTCCTCTTCAGAGATTTTCCCAATAAGAGCCTCGTGAGTTATCTGTGCTTTTGGGTCCTTACAAACTAATTCCGGAACCATAGAAATCTCTGACTTTTTATCTACTAATAATCCCTGGCAATCAAGATGGCCCTTACCGGCAGACAATGCAATAATTGAACTTTTGCCAGAAATTAGGCTATTTTTTTTACCAACTAATCTCAATTTAATCATGCCTTGGGATTTTCTGCCCTCCAGAAAGATTTTCTCTTCTAAATCAGCCTTGGAATTTATTCCATTAATAACAAACCTTATATTGGCTGAAGAGTTTTCTTGGCAATTAATAATTGTTTTTAATTTTAAGTTTTTCGGTGGAAATAAATTACGGTAATCATAAGCCAAACGGCTATCTTTTTCTAAAATAAACTCATATTCCGGGTTAACAAAATCTTCCTTCCCCCAAAAATGATTATGAGTGTATTCTAAACTTGCCCCTTTCTTAAGAATTAATTTTCCTTTTGCTTGATGTTTACCGTAAAGGTTTTTCTTTGAAGCGTTACAAACCACACTGGCTTTAACTTTAATATTTTTCTCAATAACCAAGAGGTTGTCCAGATTTTGAGAAATTTTAGGAGAAGCAATAGTAACACAGGTGGTCAAGGGAATGCGGGGTTGCCCTTTGGCCCATACAAAATAACCCTCTTTTGGCTTTTTCTCAAACCATTTTCTAGTCCAACTAAACTTTTGCCAGGCTTGAGAACTGGCCAAAATAATTACTCCCTCGGCTGCCGAAATATTCTTTATCCTATTGTCTATCTGCCAATAATGAGCATTTTTTACATTTTTCATAACCGTATTTTTTAATAACTCTTAAAACTTTTTTATGGTTTTTTTCTTTGCAGATAATTCTACCGTTTACCATTACATTTGTAATGTCTGGTTTTAAAAAATTTAAAATAGCTCCGGAATGAGTAATTAATAAAATGGAAAAGTTTTTTTCTTTCTTAGAAAATTCTTTTTTTATTATTTTTGAAACATTTTCTATTTTTTTTATATCTAAACCAGAATCTATTTCGTCAAAAATTATCAATTTAGGATTTAAAGAAAAAACTTGTATTAACTCTGATATTTTTTTCTCTCCGCCAGATAAGTCTACGTTTACATCTCTCTCTAAAAGACTTTTAGATTTTTCAATTTCAAATTTTCTGTCTTTAGAAATTTTTTCCAATAAATAAGACAATTTAATTCCTTTTATCGCGGGAGGGAATTGCCAGGACAAAACCAATCCCAGATTTGCCCTCTTTTCCGAAGGAGTTCTTGTAATATTTTTTCCTAAGAAAAAAATTCTCCCTTTGTTGATTTTATATTTAGGATTCCCGACAATAGTTTGCGCAAAAGTGCTTTTGCCAGAGGCGTTCGGACCTAAAAGCGCCTGAGTTTGTCTGGCGCTTATTTTTAGATTAACATTCTTCAAAATATCTTTCCCATTGACTCTTACGCATAAACTCTCAATTTTTAATAAATCTTTCATAAAATCGTTTTTTTGTTTTTTAATTTCAGTGATTTACCAAAATTATACTCCCTTATACCAGCATACGGCACTTCAAGGCCTACGACATTCTCGTCGGATATTTTCTCAAGAAGTTTTATTAAAGCCCTTAAAGGATTGTGACTTGCCACAATTAAAACGTTTTTTCCTTCTTTTAAATCGCCTTCTATATATCTTTTATAAAAAGGAAGCAATCTCAGTAATACATCTTTTAACTTTTCTCCGCCGGGCGGCCCGAAATTAAATCCCCTTCTCCATAAGTGGACTTTTTCTTTGCCGTATTTTTTAATTGTTTCCTTTTTATTCCTGCCCTGCAGTTTTCCGTAATATCTCTCGTTTAATCTTTCGGAAATATAAACTGGCAGATAATTTTTATGAAGTTCGGTGAAGTTCCCCCATTTTTTCATTTTCCCTTCGTCAAGGTGTGAGAAAATTGGGTATTTTTTATTTTGATATTTTAAAATTTCCAAAAGAGTATCTGTGTTTCTTATCAAAGGCGAAGTGTAGACTAAGTCAATTTTGTTTTTAAATATTTTCTTTGACACCCTTTTGGCTTTTTTAATTCCTTCTTTACATAAAGAAACATCAACCCAGCCGGTAAATCTGTTTTCCAAATTCCATTGGGACTTAAGATGCCTTAGTAAAATTAATTTCGCCATAATATTTATTTTAATTCTTCTTCAATTTTTAACAACCGGTTGTATTTTGCCACTCTCTCGCCCCGGGAAGGAGCCCCTGCCATAATCCAGCCCGCTCCCAAGCCAACCGCCAGATCGGAAATAAAATCGTCTTTTGTTTCCCCGGACCTGTGTTTCACGAAAACTTTCCATTTTTTTTTCATTGCGTATTTACCGGCAGTTATTGCTTCCGAAACGGTTCCCACCTGGTTTGGCTTTAAAACCAAACCGTTGCAGGCCTTCTTTTTTACCGCCATTTTTATTCTTTTTAAGTTGGTGGCCAAAAGGTCATCGCCAATAATTGTAATTCTCTTGCCCAAAACCCTGGTAATTTCCCGGAATCCCCGCCAATCCTCTTCCGAAAACGGATCTTCAATGGCGACTATAGGGTATTTTTCGCAAACTTCCGAATAAAATTCCAGAATTTTTTTTCTGTTTAAATTTTTATTTTCAAAAAAATATTTATTTTTTTTGAAAAAAGAGCTGGCGGCTGCGTCAAGAATGATTTTAATTTTATTCTTTTTTCCGATTTTCATCAATAGTTCCAGCGCTTCTTTTGTTTTTTTAACTTTGGGAGAAAAAGCGCCTTCCAGGCCTACATTCAAATCTCCTTTTCCGTATTTTTTCAAAATTTTCTTTAAATTATAATATGCTTTGGTGCCAACCCTTAATTTCTTTTTGTAAGAGCCGGCTTTAAAAAAACCCATAAACTCCTGAATATCCAGACTGCCCCCGCCATGCTTTCCTCCCTCCAAATAAAGAATACAGGGCGTAGGAAGAGCCGGTTTGGTCCTGGCGATTTTTGAGATCCATCTCCACAAAGGCAGATTATTGGCTTTGGCTCCGGCCCGGCAAACGGCTATCGACACTCCCAAAATTGCATTTGCTCCCAATCTTGATTTATTTTTTGTCCCGTCAAGTTTTATTAAAAAATTATCAATTTTTCCCTGCCGGACTACATCTTTTCCTGTAATTTTCGGTGCGATAATCTGATTTACATTTTTTACGGCTTTCAACACCCCCTTTCCTTTATATCTTTTTCCGCCATCCCTTATTTCTTTTGCTTCGTATTTTCCTTTTGAGGTTCCCGAAGGAACCGAAGCCGAAAATTTCCCCAAATCTGTTTTTAATTCAACTTCAATTGTCGGGAAACCTCGCGAATCCAAAATTTCTCTGGCTTTTATGTCCTGAATTTTACTCATACTGCTTTTTTTCTTCTTTTTCTTCGGGTCTCTTAAATTTTAAAAAAGACGCTGTCATAAAAATTATACTGAAAACTATAAAAAGAATATCTCTGGCGATGGGTCCTCCTTTGAAAATCATTGAAAAAGCAAAATCAAAAAAACCGATTGCTACAATAAGAATGGCGAGATAGCTAAAACCTTTTGCCCTTGCTTTTACATAAGGGTCTTCGGACTTTTTATACTCCCGGAAAAAAACAATTCCCAAAGGAACAAAACCGAGAAAAATCGTCCAAAATCTCAGTAAATTGTAAGTATTGGTAAATTCTATTCCCCAGTTTATTGAATTGTATTCCAGAAAAGGATTTATCGGAATTTCGGCAAAAAGCAGATAACTTGAAATTGCACCAAGAATAAAAAGAAAAATAAATCCTACCCAGGAGAAAATTCGAGAAAGATCCAAAATAAATATAGCCAGATAAAGAGCAATGGCGCAGCTTAGCCCCTGTAAAAAGGGGCCGATAATCACCGAGAGCCTTAAAATATCGGCGTTTCCGGCAAGAAATAACCCGGAAATTGCCTTAAAAAAAGTAAATAACACAAAGGGAATAGCAAGATAGAAGAAAAGTTGAGCCGTTTTGGTTTTTTCTTTCTGTAAATATTGAAAATACCTAAAAGCCAGCTGAGTTATGGTCACAAATAAAAAAAGGTAAGCCAGACCGGTAAAAGAAAATGTCATAATTTTTTTCTTTTAAGATATTTAAAGGCAGAAATGGCGGCTTTCGCTCCTTCTCCGCCGGCAATTACGATTTGCTTGTGGGGGACATCGTCTACGTCGCCGGCCGCAAAAAGCCCCGGTGTTTTTGTCTGGCCGGTTTTCGGATTAACAATAATTTCGTCTTTATCGTTAAAATCAACTAACCCTTTTACAAAGGAGTCGGCGGGCTGATAGCCGATTTCAACAAAAACCCCCTCTACCGCCAATTTTTTATTTTTTTTTGTTTTCCTGTCCTGGTAAGAAATGGATTCCACAAAATCTTTTCCATCAATTTTTTTTAAAACGACGTTAGTTATAACCGTTGCTTTTTTAATTCCTTTCACTATTTCCTGGTTTATTTTTTCGGCGGCCGGTTTTTCCGAATATTCCAAAATATAAATTTTCTTTGCAATTCTTTCGAGCGCGATAGCAGCTTCAAATCCGGAGTTTCCTCCTCCGATTACCGCAACATTTTTTTTAGCAAAAAGCGGACCGTCACAGGCGGTACAATAAGAAACACCCTTTCCGATAAATTTTTTCTCCCCGGGAACTTCCAGATGACGGGGATCCGCTCCCGAAGCTACAATTACGATCCTGGCTCCAAATTTCTTTTTATTTGAAGTCGATATTGAAAAAACGCCTCCCTTCTTGTCAATTTTCACCACTGAAGTTTCTTCTGTTTCTATTTTATAATTTTTGAGGTGGTCTCTTAGTTTTTTAATCAAATCAATGCCAGAAATTTTTTTAAATCCGGGATAATTCTCGATGTCCACCGCTTTTCTGGCTATCTGTCCTCCAAAACTCTTTGTTATCAACAATGTATTTAATCTTTGCCTGCCAGCGTAGATGCCCGCCGTAATGCCGGCCGGCCCTCCGCCGACAATTATAAGATCATAGACCATAATTTAAGATATAACCTCGGGAATAGCTTCAATTAAATCCTTGGCCGTAAATCCTTCTTTTAATCTTTCCGAAGCTATTTCTCCGGCTTTTCCGTTAATAAAAGCTCCCGCTTCTGCGGCTAAAAAGGGAGAAATACCTCTTGCCATTAAAGCCCCGCAGACTCCAGCCAAAGTATCACCGCAACCTCCAACCGTCATATAGCCTGAACCTGTCCTAACTAATGCCGTTTCTTTTCCGTTTGAAATTATATCTGTCGCTCCTTTGAGTAAAATTGTGGTATTTAATTTCTTTGCCTCCGCTTCCACCGTTTTTATCCTATCTTCCTCTTTCAAATTTTTAACTTCTTTACCGGTCAGAACGAAAAACTCGTAAAGGTGGGGTGTAATTAAAAAATTTTTACCTGGAATTAATTCTTGTTTTTTGGCTAAAGCATGAATAGCATCTGCATCAATGACAACCGGTAAAGAAACTTGAGAAAGATATTCTAAAATTATTTTCTGGACCTCTTCCGACCTCCCTGTACCCCCGCCGATTACTACTGCCGCATTTCCCCTGGCTACTGCCTTTGCGGATTCTGTCATACCAAGCAAAATAGCCAGATGCTTTTTATCCAAACAATCCCCCCTTAAAGGATAAGCTGCTAAAATTGGCGAAAAAGAGGCTATAATATCAGCCGCTCTTTTTGGCGCCACCACTCTCACCATATCAACTCCCGACTTAAAGGCTGCCAAAGCCGCAAGAGCCGGACTGCCGGAATAAAACTCAGATCCCCCTATTACCAAAAGATTCCCGAAGTCATACTTTTTAGCATTCCTCGGTCTTTCTTTGTAAACCTCTTTTAAAATATCCTGATTAACTTCAATCATTTTATTTTTAATTTTGACCTTTGGTACATTTTAGCACAAATTAAAAAAACCGGATAGTAAATACCGGCTGAAATTAAAAGTAGATTTTATTCTTTGTTTTTTTGATTTCTTCTCAAAAAGGCCGGGGTTTCCCAGAACTTTTCTTTTTCAACCATTTCTTTTTCTTCTTCTTCGGCTTCTTTTTTAATCTGGAGTCCGTTTTTTCTTAATCTGTCTTCATTGGTTGGAAAATTGATTTCCGGCGCTTCTTCTGCGGGAACGGAAATTTTAACTTTCTTTGCTCCTTTTTTTCTTCTACTAAATATGCCAAGTAGGCCTTTTTTCTTTTTGGGCGTTGTCTTCCTTATTTTTTTTCTTTTTTGAGTGTATTTTTTTCTTCTTTTTCTTTTTATCCGGGGGCTTGGTTTTTCTTTTACAATTTTCTTTTTCTTTTTTCTTTTTTTTCTGGCTTTGGCCGGGAAAATTTTAGTCGCACAGCCCGTTGCCAATAAGGTGGTTTTTATGGTATCTGAATATTTTTTACTTTGGGAGATTCCGAAAATAATTTTAGCGTCTGGGTTGGTCAGCTCGGAAATATCTCTGGATATTTCCCCCACTTCAGACAAAGAAAGCTTTTTCTCGCCGACTATATTAAACAGAACCCCTCTGGCTCCCCGAATACCGTAAGGATAGAGGGGGGAATTTAAAACTTTTTCCATTAATTCTTTGGCAGACCCTTCTTTTCTCTGTATTTCCTCTGTATTCAAATAAGCCAACCTTCCCCTTCCTTCCAAAATTGTTTTGAAATCGGCAAAATCAATATTAATTAACCCCGGCTGATAAATCGTTTCAATCAATCCTTCCAAACTATCGGATAAACTTTTATTTACGGTTGAAAGAGCCTGTTTTAAAGGAGTTGATTTATCTATAATCTGAAAAACTCTTTCGTTCGGAATAACCGAAAGAGCATTAAGATGATTTTTAATTCTTTTCAATGATTCTTTGGCAATTTCTATTTTTTTCTCTCCTTCAAATTTAAAAGGCAAAGTGAAAATACCAAAAGTGATATTTCCCAAATCGCGGGAAATTTTGGCAAAAATAGGAGCCGCTCCCGACCCCGCTCCGCCGCCCAGACAAGAAACTATAATGCAGAGATCCTGGCCTTCCAAAAGTTTTTTTATTTTATCTTTGTCTTTTTGAGCCGCCTCTCTTCCCAGTTCGTCGTTCATTCCGGTCCCCAGACCGTGAGTGATGTCCTGGCCAAACTGAAAATGGAGGGCTTTTCGGCTGGAAGCCCTTAGGGCCTGCTTGTCGGTATTGGCAACCACAAAAGTGGCTTTTTTCATCCGCGAGGCAATTTCCGAAACAATAGAACCTCCCCCGCCGCCAACTCCAATCACTCTGATTTTAGTTTTTTTAACAATATCCGATCTCTCTTCTGGTTTCACTTCAACTTTAACTTTCTTTTTCTGTTTTTTCGGTTTTTTAGTTGTTTTTTTTCTCTTTTTTGGCATCTGATTAAGTTTATCTTTTAGAAAAACTGATGTCAAACTATAAAATTTTATCTATTTTTCATTCATTTTAAACCCCAAATTTTCCTCCGGGGGCTGGGCTGTTTCAATTTTTCCGAATTTCTCTTCGTATTTTACGATATTATCCTCCAGCGCCTTTATCATTCTTTTTAAATGGCCTGGATTCATAATCACCCTTGAAGCCAGAACGCCTTCGGGCGGAGAAATCAGAAAAAAATCCAAAAGAAACTCCTCCTTGGTATGGGAAATTCTCATCATGTTGGAATAAGCCCCTTTTAAGTCTTCTTCTTTTACTTTAACTTTTATTTCTTGTTGTGGCATATATTTTTAATTTATTTTTTTACGACCTTTTCAAAGGAATTTTCAAAAAGAAAGTGCTTCCTTTGTTTTCTCAAATAAAATTCTGCGTCTTATTTCGCAAGCCCTTTCTCGCTTTCTATTTTTTTATTTTACCTTTTCTATTTTAGATCTTCAAGAATAAAAAAAATCGCCCGACCTGTAGGGCATGGAGCGATAATGATCCATATTTCTTTATTGTATCCCATAAGATCCGGTTAAAGAATCCAGGAAAAGAAAGTTTTCTAAAGGAAAATAAGAAAGCAGACTAAAAGTCGTTAATTCAATAACTATAATGAGAATTGCCAAATTTTTGTATCCCGAAAAGTCCTTTTGCGATACCATAATTTTATAGCTAAAAAAGTAGGCGATAACGATAGATAAAACAAAAATGAATATGTCTAAAAATAAATTATGGCTCATAAAAAGAGTATAACCGTAAAACAAGACTGTTATAAAAATTGGTATTGTTAGAAGGTTTATTGCTTTGGCAAAATAGAAATTTTTATTTTTTCTGCCGTACCTGAAGTATTCAATTACCGCAAAAATAAAAGCCGGCCAAAAGCCGATTTTTAAATGCTCCCAGGTGCTTTCGTTAACAGCCCCCATTATTGCTACCGGTTTCAAAAAACCGCTCAACTCGTAGATAAAATGGAGAAAAGACCCTAAAAATAAGGTAAAAAATACTCCGCCAATATACCAATAAAATATTTTTTTGTTCATTTTTTTTACTAATGTTTTTTAAGTTCGTTATTCAACCATTCAAGGGCTTTTTTAATATAAGGCCTTTTATCGTCTTTTATTCTTTCCGCCAATTTCCAAGCCTCTTTTTTATCAAGCCCCCTGCGGTTTAATTCTATTAATAAAACAATACCAAATCTCCTCTGCCATAAATTTTTAGATGGGATATATTTTTTAGCAAGATTAAAAATTTCTTTCTGGCAATTTCCGGCTATTTGTCTGACACCCTGCGTCCCCAGAGTATCGCAAACCGCCCAGTCGGAAACACCTTTGCTCATTTTTTTAATCAATCTCATTGTCTTTTCCGGGTCTTTCTTGCCGATTATCCCCAAAATTTTGCCGGCCAAAAGTTTTTCTTCAAGCGATCCTTCTTTCCATAATTTTTCAATCAAATCAAAATTCGGCTCCTTTATTTTTCTGGCAATGTCATTGAGCACGGGTATTCTGACCCCGTAAATTTTCCCGGCCAAGGGAATAAACTTCTCAAAACTTTCTTTCGCTTTTTTGTTTGCTTTTTTCTTTAAAATTTTTTTAATCTCTGGCAAATCCATATCTCACACCAAGTTTACAACAAGATTAGTCGCTGTTTTTAGCGATATTTCTTATAATCAAACTTCTTTTTGGATTTTAAACTCTTGGGGTATTCTCTCTTTGTTCTGTATTTTCTCTGCTGGTTCTTTTTTTTCTAATAAGCCATCCGAATAGTCCTCTGGTCAGGCGGTAAAATACGGCTAAAATTACTCCTATAATAAAAATGTATATCACAATCTGAATGGCTTTAAAAAATATTTCAATCGAACCGCCAACCAAATCTTTCAATGTCTTTATCGTATTATCAAGGGCTCTTCTTAGGCGGTCTTTAAACTGGTCTGAAATATCTTCCGGCCAGACAGTCGGGGATTTTTTCTGTTCAAGACCGACATTTAAGGTGGCGAGTTCTCCCTGTTTTTCTTTGGAAGAAAGCATGCCCTGATAAATTCTTTCTTTCTCCTTTAACTTTAATTCTTTGTCGGTCAACTGCATCAGCAAATCAATTTTATCCTTCCCCAAACCCATTTTTTTAATTTCCTCTCTTATATTTTCGTAATCAGTCAAACTTTCGCTTAAGATTTCAAGTTCATCCAACTCTCTCCCGATGGGAATCCGGTAGTTTCTTATATTATAAGATTCTACTTCAAATTTTTCTTTTAATTCATCAACTAGAAAGGCGAAACTTTCAGAGGGAACCCTTAAGGTTAAATTCAGCCGGATATATAAATTAGTGATTACCTTATTGCTTCTTTCTACGTATCCTGAGTAGTTTTCCATTATGGATTTAATTTCGGCCAAATCCTCCTCTGCTCCTTCGGATTTTATTTCCATTGAACCTTCCTTAACTTCTACCTCTTCGCCAGATTCAGAGGGCATTTTTACTCCACCACCGGAAGAATCTCCCCATAGAGACGAAACATCAATACCTCCCGTGGATAAAGGAGACGAAATTGGGAGGCCCTCGGAACTTGGATAATTTTGGGTACTTAAATAGTAAGCCCCCTTACTTCTTGCTCCACCCAAAGAAACAAGCACCATCGAAATCATCATGCCGATTACAAACAATCCGACTATAACAATTCCCGCCGTAGCAATTTTATGATTCTTTATCCACTCTTTTACTTTCATCAAATAATATTAAAATTAAATTTTAACTCGACCTTTATTTTTTTAGGAAAAAACAACAATCAGGGCCAAAACGACCAAATGAAGCGTCTGGTCAACTCCAATTAACACAATATTCCAAAAGGGCTCTAAATCCCCTTCTCTTTTGAATCCTTTAAATTTTTCCAGAATCCAAACTTCGAGTTTTCTTTGGTCTAAAATGACATGGGAAACAAAAATTAATATCAGCCATAAAAAATTAGTCTCGTAAATCCAGAACACAGGAATAAATCCTATCGTATAAACAAAACAGTGGAAAAACAAAGGAAGCCACTCTTTGGATTTTTTCATTGCTTCCCATTTCCATTGAAATATCCAGTCCATTACCAGGTGAGTTATTAAAAATGCTTCAAAAAGTGTAAGTTGATGCATAGTTTTTAATTTAATTATTATTACCCTATTCTACCAAAAAATCGCCCCGCGGGCGATTTTTTGGTAATAATCTAAACAGTAAATTACTGAGATATTGCCTCGGCACAAGCCGGCACTTGCATAAGTTGCTGGAGCGTTTGCTGACACTCTTGAGCGCTAGCCATACATTCTTGAACAGCGCTTGTCACTTGTGCCTGCACGGTTTCAGTACATTTAGCCGTACATTCAGCTTCTGCTTTTTCTGGAAAGCTCACCATCAGCATATACCCCAAAACAACTATAATTATAACCAGAACTACAATAATAATATTTTTTGCCATTAAAATATAACTTAATTATTAAAATATTCGCGACCTTTATTTTATAAATACCTTTCTCTATTTTATCAAAAAATCGCCTTCTTGGCGATAATTCCTCGTTGATACGCAGTACCACATATGTAAAACAAAAAACCAGCCATTTGGCTGGTTTTTTGTTTGAATTAAACCTTTCAAATCTTAACTACCAGTTATCATTTCTGCGACTGCCAAACCCTCTGCGCCTGTCTCTGTCGCGAAAAGAAGGCTTAAAACCTCCATCTCGAGAACGGGGCTGCATTGGCTTAGCCTCATTCACTGTAACAGTTCTTCCTTCAATTTCTTTGCCGTTTAAAGCTTCAATGGCTTTTTGAGCTTCTTCTTCAGAAGACATTTCAACAAATCCAAATCCTTTTGATCGTCCGGAGTACCTATCCATAACCACTGCTGCTGACTCTACCGTTCCAATCTCAGAAAAGGCCTCTTTCAATACCTCATCGGTGGCTTCATAAGATAATCCACCAATAAATAATTTTTTTGCCATAATTTTTTGTTTATTCCTTAATAATTTATTAACGAGTAAGCCGACCGACTATTTTTTTTCTCTTTCAAAGCTCACATGATTAACAAATTATGTAAGGAAGGGAAATTTAATAGAAACTTACTTTACTACAATTTTTATTTGGTAAGAATGTTCTTGGTTTCGTTTTTAACAAAATAGATTATTTTTTTCTTCTGTGCTTTTTTAAAAACTTGCGGCGGTTTCTTCTGTTTCTGTTTCTGTTCGAGTTATGGGAATTTTTCATGCTTTTTTCTTCTCAATATTTATCTTTTCCTTAATCGTCAGAGAGGTGAGCCATAAAACAAACGGTCTGCGAAGTTTGTCTATAGACCAATTATCGTCTTTAAATATCGACTCATTTTCTGCTTTAAAACGAGAAAGTAAAGAAATGGTAGCTTTTAAATTTTCGGGGGACAATCTATTATGTTCCTCTAAAAATTGCTCTTTATTCAAGCACAGATCTATATTTTTTTTAGCCTTTTTAAATCTTGGAAGCATAAATAAAAAACAACTCTTAATAACGGTGAGTTGCAAATATTATTATCGAGTAATTTTATTAAGAATAAAAGCAGTAACTATTTGCAGTCCAAAACTCTCACTGTCTTCAGTATACACTTATCCTTTTTAAAAGTCAACATAAAACTCCTCAGTGATGCGCTTTAGACCGGAAAAGAAGAAGCCGTTCTCGCGGAGAACGGCCTGACATCTTAATGTCTTATATATATATTACGAATTTTCTCTTTCTTCTCGTTCTTTTCGGCAAATCTTATACCAGGCTTTGAAAACACTACCGGGAAAAACGCAATTCGGACAGTTTAAAGGATAAATCTTATTCATAAAACAACCACTTTCCCTAAAGCCATCAAACTCCATATTGCAGTAAGGACATTTAATTAAGAGGTTGGTTATAGCTACGCCTCCCGGATGATATTCTTCTCCCCGTTCAGAAAGAGGTCTACTTTCCCATAAAATCTCAAATCGCTTTTTCATTAATTCACCTAATTCTTCTTTTTTTTCGGGCAAGTCGGGAACGGGCGGCTTTTGCCGCGCCTTGTTGGATGAATCTGCTTCATCTCTTCTTCTAAATGTGTCCATCGCATTCATTTCTTTTTATCTCCTTTCGGTAAGAGTACTAAAATTATTATACTAAAAAAAATCAAGCCCGCGAGGGCTGAAAGGTAATCGATAAATCGGGCGTTAGGAATCGGATTTATTTTTTTTATATACAATACCAAGCATATAGCCAACTACGATAAGTACAACGCCCAATACAGGTATAGTGCTACCTAATTTATTCCAGCCCGTTAAATAATCAATCGCTCCCAATAAGCAAAAGGATGTTCCTGTTATAAATAAGGTTATAATGAATATTTTTGGATTCTTTTTCTCCATATTTTCATTCTATCAAGAAACTTCGCCTACTGAAATTGCTGGCATCCTCAGTCTAGTACCCCAGTTTTAAGGGGAATTTCGGGGTTTTGGGGTGTGTCCCACTGACCCGTCTCGGTCAGGGGTTTTATTCGGAAAACGGAACAAATGGAACACAGAAAGGGGGTGTTCCAGTGGAACAGCGCGGTGTACCGTTCTTGAAGCGCCTTAAAGTGGTATATCTTTTACATCTACTTCGTCTCCTTCCTCTGCTTCTTCCTCAGCATCGCCTTCTTCAATCTCTACTTCTCTTTTAATTTCTTCAAATTCATTCTCAACTGCCTTGAGCCGCTCTTTACTAGCCTTAATAAGAGCTACTGCCTCTTTTACTTTCTTTAGACCCTCTTCAACATCAACTTCCTCTTGGTTCTCAAACCAGTCAGTAATTTCAGACAAACGCTTGAGATTAGTGTTTAAATTTTTAGTTTCGGATTTTTCTTTAGGCATTTTTATTTTTGTTTATATTTTTAATTTTTGAAATAATTCTACCATCTGAAATCATTAAATCTATATCATCGCCTACTTTTGCATCCCTTATACGTCTAATTATCCTGCCGTCACATCTCGCTATACTATAACCAACGGCTAGTCGCCTTTCCGGATTATGTGAATTAATGGCTTTCTCGATGTATTCTAATTGTTTATTTGTTTTGAATATTAGTGCTTTAAATCCAGAAAAAGATTTAGCAGCTAAATCATCTAAATTGATTTTAACATTAAACAAAGCGTTCTGAAAATTATTAAGAGAGAGCTTTAATTTATTCTCAACTTCTCTGTATTTATTAATTATTGAATCACAATAGTCACGAATAATTTCTATTGCATGGCCTATAGTGTTCTGAGCGTTATCTAAAACTTCACCGTAATTATCAATTATATTTCTTTCGTGTCTTTCCAGAAACAAAGCAGCTTGTTTCCACGATTCATTAAGTGTGGTTGCAGCGATACTAGGAGTGGAAACATTTAGATCAGCTGCTAAGGCCATTAATGGAACATCTTTGTGATGACCGATTGCCACAATTACCGGAACCGGAAAGTTAACAACTTCTCTGATTAATAACTCATTATTAAACGGCATTAATGGCATCATTGATTCTAAAGAGCCCCCACCTCGCATAATAACTAAAACTTCGATATCCTGTTTTTTAAGAGTCTTAATGGATGGCAGGAGATCGGTAATGGCTACCTGTCCCTCAACGCGTGAGTCAACCATTTTTACCTTAAAACCAAACTTCCCTAAATTGTTAGAAAAATCTGCTATAACCTCGCCTCCTTTTAAAGAAGTTATTATGCCAATTTTCTGAGGATAGAGGGGTATTGATCGTTTTCTCTCTTCGGCAAAAAGACCCTCTTCGGTTAACTTCTTCTTTAATTTCTCATATTCTTTTCTCAAGGTTCCTTCGCCGGAATATTCAATTACCTCCGCTATGAAGGCAAAACTATAAAACTTATGTAAATTAGGATATCCTTCAGCGATAATCTTTACTCCTTCTTCTAGTTTAATCCCATACATATCATATTTATTTTTATATATCATACATTTTAATGTGCTTTGGTCTTTCTCATCTTTTAAATAAAAATAGACATTACCGGTTGGGCCGAAATCTACCTTACTTACCTCACCAATAATCTTTGCCCGATAATTTCTCAGACCGGTATTAAGAAAATTTAAATATTCAGAGATTGAAAATATCTTTTCTTTATTTGAACTTATGTTTTCTAAATTACCAGGTTCCATAATAAAGCAAAAATGAGTTTAATTCTTTTGATCGCTGACCCAATTACAAAATTGACAATCTGGATTTAAAGCAGGCATTGGTTTGTCTAATATCTCTACTGCTTTTTTGAATGCGTTATAAGCATCATCGGGATATGTTTTCATTTCGATAACATCCACTTTAAATTTCGCAGTTCCATTCTCTTCTACATTTTCTAGTATGTAATAGATTAAATATCCTTTATTGTTTACTTTATAACCATTCTCTTTCAATAAGAATGTATAACAGTCTAGCTGATTTTGGAAATATTTCGTAGAATCTTCTTTCAATCCGGTCCCCCTTGTTTTATAATCAGCAGGCATGTATATATCTCCATCAACAAAACACTCATCTATAGCCCCAGTCATTATAGAGTTACCGAGGGTTTTATCTATATATTGCAACCCAGCTCTCCAATTTCTCCACTTTTTAAGCAATTCTTGGTCTGGAATGACCGTACCGGGAATTTTACCTTTTAGTTCGGGCGGTGGAGAAGGACGATATTTGTCAAAGTAATTTTTTATCAATATATCCATTCCACGAGGTAAAGTTGATGATGGCTGTTCGGGTCGCTTCATATTATTCTTAATCTTTAACCAGAAACATCTAGGACATTCTAGAAAAAGATTTAAAGATGTTTGTGAGATTCTATAATTTGGCATATTTTTATTTTTATTTTTAATTATTTAATTATTTGTATGGTCTGGTACCCCTACAATACGGATATCTTGAACATCCGTAGAATTGACCGTACCTGCCTGTTCTTAAAACCATTCTAGAACCACAACTTGGACACATCCTACTGCTAACGTCTTCTGGAATACTTGTTCTCGGTTTTTTAAATCTTAATCTCACGACCGCCTTACCTTTACAATGATTACAAAATCTACCATATCCAGTAAGCAGTGAGTCATCCTTAAAATCATCAATATTTCTTACCTTCTTGCATTTTGGACACTCCTTCATTTGTCCATTTTGCAATCCTGCAATTGTTTCATGAATATTAGATAATAATTTATTACCTATAGTAGCTCCTTTAATAACTTTTCCAATTCTTTCATCGAGTGTCGCAATTGGATTCTTTCCTACATTAAATCTATTGATTCTAATAAATTTATAACCATAACTTTCGAGTACTTTTTCTCTATAAACATCTTCCTCGGAATAGTAATGTTGATATGTAAACTCGTTAACTTCATCTATATCTTTAAAATGCTCCTGGAAACCATCATACTCAATAATTATTTTATGTTCTTGATGGCTTTCATCTTTATAAACAATGAGGAAATCAACCACATAATTAGGGTGATCGTAGGTCTTATCTAACTGCCTTAAATATTTTCCTATTTCAAATTGGGGAATAAATTCTATATTTTCTTTGTTTTTCTCCCAAAAATCAGTCTGATAAAACCAGTTCATCACTTCCGGTTCCATCTTCGATTTTTTATCAACCTCAGCAACGCTCTTTTCTTTTTTCGCTTCTTCTAAAACATACTGATAATGTCTTAAAGCCTCACCAATGGATCCGCTATACCCATCTAAAGGTTTACTTAAAATAAAATGCATACATTCTTTTACACGACTCAAACCAACATTTAATCTTTGTACTTTAATCCTCCCCTCTTCTTCTAAATCAAAATCGCTTAGATTTTTAATAAATACACCCCATAACCTATCTAAATCTTCAGTGGCAACCATAGAATAAAAGACAACATCTCTTTCATCACCTTGACAAGTATCAAAGGTCATTATTTTTAATTTTAATTTATCGAAATAATAATCCCTTTCTGGTAATTTGCTAATCATTTCCATAGCTAATTTCTGCTGATTTGTGTGCGGTGTGATAATGCCGACACTTAAATTACTATCTTGTTCCTTTAATTTCTTAAGTTCGGAAATAATGAACTCAATTTCTGGTACATTTGTATTCATTATAGGTTCGGACTTACCATCATGTCTGATATATGTAAGCTTTAATACCTCATTAATAGGTTTTCCTCTAATTTTCATTACTTGCAAACTACCTTGGTAGAAATACTTATTAGAATAGGAAATAAGTTCTTTATAACCTCTAAAATGTTTTAATAATTGAGTGTTATAATTACTGATAAATTCAAAAAACTCTAAAATTGAGGTTTTGATATTAAATTTATCAAGCTTAACTAACTTCGTGGTTTCTTCAGAAACGTATTTCTTAAAAGTGTTTTGGAGGCTACTCAAATATTCTCTATTTGTATCAGTACGTGCTTGAGCCGCTTTTATATTACTGAACTGTTTCCTGTCTCCCAAAATGATTAATTTCTTAGCACGTAATACTGCCGGGAATGCCTGGGCAATACTTACTTGAGATGCTTCATCGATAATAACTAAGTCAAATATTTCTGGTTCTAGTGGTATATATTCGGCGTAATCTCTAATACCGGCTAATATACATGGAAATGCTTCTTTTAATTTCATAAACTCATTTTTGGGAAAACGCTGCTTTGCTCTTATGATATCCCTTAATGCCTTTGCGGTTGCCTTGTTATTTTCATAGAAATCTATCAGTCTTTCATCCATCAAGTATGTCATTTGAGTCGTCACAAGATCTTCTATGTTTTTCTCTTGATGTCCGTAGTTCAGCACTGGCAGATTCTGGAAGTCTCTCGATATTTTCTGTTTGATATTTATATATCTGATTAACCTATTAAAATCTAAACTGGGTAGTTTTATAAATTGATTATTAATTAGCTTGACTAATGATAGCGGTTCAAGGCCGAATCTCTTTATAGTTCTTGGATATTTATTCAAGTTTTCGTCTAAATATCTAATATCATCTTGAAGTTCAAGCATATCTTTTAATAAATCCATTGCCCTTCCGTTTATTAGGAAGTAATGAGTTGTAAAAAGATAGTCAAAATTAAAGATAGATTCTGTTGGTAATTGTTTTTTAAGATTGAACGCGAAGGTTAAAATTTCTAGTATTTCATTTAATTGATCTAAACTCTTGTGAGGTTGCTCAAATTTTGAATAAGGAAAAGCTTTCCTAAATTCTTGATTTAATTTCTCAACTTTTTCACCATTAAAAAAGTATCCAAAAATCCAAGTTTTTAAACCTTCATATCTTTTTATAAAATCATCGAGTTTTTCTAATCTCTCATCTGAAAATTCTTTGAAGTTTTTAAGCAAATCTACCTTGTCCTTAGATTTGTCTTTTATTTCGGAGAAGTTTTTAGATAGTATTTTTAATAAATATAGAAATTTTTGAAAACTTGGTAGATCGTTAAAGCTATCAATAGAAAGATTAAACAATCTTAATAATCTATTATAGGGTACTTCTTCTTTGGTCCCCGTATAAAATTTGTCTTTTAATTTGTTTAGGATTTTACGGAATTCTTCAAATTCTATTGCTGGCTCTGGTTGCTTTAAAACTTCTTCGATATCTACGGGATAACCATTTGTTTCGTAATATGACTCTAGATTGAATAACTCATAAATCTCTTCAATATTAATTTCGCCATACGCTAAAATCTCTGCCTCTAAATCTTCTTTTAGGGTATTAATTGATTTTTTAATATTTTGTTCTAAGTTTCTGTAATCCTTCTTTACGGCTCCATGATGAGTTTTAATATTCTCTATTGAAGATGAAGATAATATTTGACTGTAAGTGCTACCGGTTCTTCCTAAACGAAGTATAGGATTCTGAAATTTTTTATCATATCTGACCTTATTCATTGTCTCGGTAATCTTATCCTCCACCACATCTAGTGCTTCTTTCTTGTCAGATAAAACAAGGACTGATTGATTCTTTAAAATCGCATCAAAAGCAATGGCAGTTATTGTATGACTCTTCCCGGTTCCGGGTGGACCTTCAACGGTGATATATTTACACCCATCTTTTCTAACTGCTGACAAAATTTGAAGCTGTTCACTGTTTAAAGGAATTGGACTAGTAAAAACCAACCTATCGCTTATCTCCGTATTATCCCACTCATCTTCAATTTTTTCGTTGAATGGCTCCGGATTTTTATGGATAAAATCATCTATTAGCTTATTAAATGCTTCAGCAAGTACACTATCTTCTGATATTAAAAGTTGTAAAATCTCCTCGTAATCATTCACTAGAGCCTCATCGGATTTATCAAATAAAGATATATAACAATTATTTGATAATCTAACCAGTAAATTTTTAACGATTTGTGGTTTTGGATCGCGAATGTCAAGTTCTGAATCCAATTCAAAAAAATTCACTATTTCCTTAATTATATTATCAACCACTTCTCCAAAATCATTTTTGTGTTGGGCAAGATAAATTATTCTTTCCGAAATTGTCTTTAAGTTTCCCCGTTTACCCTTTTCTTTATTATATTCTTGGGCTACGTATTCTAAGGCTTTCTTATTTATATAAACCTGCGAATCAAACTCAATACTAAAAGCATTTTCTTCTTTTATGACATTAAACGGAATATAAAAAATAGGGTATTTTACTTTACTAAAAGTAATATCAAAGAAATAAAGATAAAACTCTTGCTTATCTAAGATATTCTTATTTCTGTCCATTTCAAAAACTTCTGCAAAAAGATCGGTAACCTTAAAGTTGTCGAAAAAATCATTGATATTATTTTTAATACTATTTATTTCAAAAACTGATTGAAGTTGTTTAAAAATATCTATCTTTTCTTTAGCGATTAATAATTTTAGTATTTCAGATATTTTATTTTCTAAGAGTTTAGTTAAAATATTGGTTAATTCCTCTTCCATCAAATAAATACTATTTTCATCTCCTAGGCTTAAACTTTCTAATGGTTTTTCGAGACTTTGAATAAATGGCAGCACTAGACTATCTTTTACAATATTAACAGCGCTTTCCTGGGAATAAGATAGTGCTTTATCATATTCTTTTTTATATAAAATAATTGATTTATCTACTTCCTCGGAAATATCTCTTATGATCTTATTGATTTGCTTATCAGAAATTTTCTTTGTTTGAATCTTAATTAAATCCAGAAGATTATTGGGAATATGAGTTCTATAAACTCCCTTTCCAATCTTATTTAATATGTTTTTATCAAAAGCATGATTAACGGATTTTATTACCAAGTTATTAAAATTGGGATACTTAGTAAGATTTAACCCAATAAGAAGATTATCTTCGTTGTGTAGTTTAATACTTCTTTTTGGATTTTTCCTTTTATGAAAATCTGTCTCTAAAAAATCCATGAAGTATTTAGCAACTTCTTTAATAAAAACCAAACCATTCCTTTTCTCTCCCCCTTTTTGATTTGGAACTATTTTGACCATACTTTATTTATTCTTAATCAATTTTAAAATGTCAGATTTTTTATATCGCCTATCTTTTCTAGTGCCAAAACGAATGGCTCTAAGTACGCCCTTATTGTCCCAATTTCTTAAAGTATTGGGGTGAACGTTCAAAAGCTCGCAAACCTGCTTCATTGTGAGGATTTCGGGTAATTTGTTTTTATCCATAATTCGGTATAAAATAAGGTAAAACCTACCATTAGTTTACAATGCCAAAAAGGAAAGTAAAGGTATGAAGAAAAAAACGATTAAAAAAAGACGAAATGGAAGCAAAAAGAAACTTACTCGTAAGGCACGTTTATCGTTGGCACATAAGAGTAATCTCGATAATATGAAACTTCTTGTTTCCGATAAGGAGTTCCAAACCATACTAAGTGAAATCCGTAATCGTCTCGAAATTCCAGCTAATGGATTTTTAAAAGAGGGTTCAGAACTTAAGGAATGGTATAATAAATTTATAGAAGAAACTGACAGTATCTTAGACTCTAAGGACTTCGTTAGACAAGAAACAAGGATAAGGAAGAAATTTAAATCGGGTGAGATTAGTCGACGCATAGCAAATAAACAGGTGAACTTGCTTTACGAAAAGACTCCCTTGAATTTTTTATGGCAAAGAGTCGAATTCATACTTGCTAAATTCAAACTTCCCCTTCACTACAGGGAATATGTAAAAAAATATATTATCCGAGGAATTATAAGCGCTCCTTCTCACAACTACACTCGGGGACCATATCCTCCATATAAAAAACTTTCGGAAGAAAGATATATCCCTATTACGATTTACACCAGAATGACAAAAGAAGAAATTAATGAACTGAAGGGTTATATTGACCAGGTTAGCAAAGGTTTACTATCGCACTATCGCCTTCTAAAAAATATTGACCGTGACTTAGAGATTGAAGAATGGTACGAGAATAAAGAACGTATGGATGAAGTTGAAGGAACTACTTATAAAACAGATGATGCCGAGATTGCCGAAAACTTACTCGGCAGCTCTAAAAAAGTAAAAAACATTTATGATATTAGACGCGACCTAAAAAGATTAAGAAATAGAAGGTTTAGATTCGGGAAATAGTAGTATCACAAATTCCCGAAGGCAATTTTGGCTGTATGGTTTAATAAAAGCATAATAACAATTATGTTTTTTTGTTTATGAATAAATTAATTTGGCATACGGAAAAAAGAAAAGTGAATGATTTAATCCCTTATCGATTAAATCCTCGGGAAATTAGTGGTAAGCAGCTTGAGAATTTAAAACGGAGTCTCAAAAAGTTCAATTTGGTTGAAATTCCAGCGATAAATACCGACGGGCAAATAGTGGCAGGCCATCAGCGTCTCAAGGTTCTCCAGTTATTAGGTCGGGGTGAAGAAAAAATTGAAGTTCGAATTCCGAACAGAAAACTTACAGACAAAGAATTCAAACAGTATTTACTGACAAGTAATCGTGTGACTGGAGAATGGGATTTTGAGAAATTAAAAGCGTTTGACATCGAACTACTCATGAAGGTTGGTTTTGATGACAGCGACCTTTCGGATATTTGGGACCAGGTATTAGAAGTAGAGAACGATGAGTTTGATGTCGAAAAGGAAATTAAAAAAATAAAAGAAACGGAAATAAGGCCAGGGGACGTATTCGCCCTCGGTAGACATAAATTACTTTGTGCCGACAGTACCGATTCTAACGCCGTGAAAACACTGGTCGGGAAATCTAAAGTAGATGTGATTAACACTGACATTCCGTACAACATTGGCCTTTCTTATGACACTGGAATCGGCGGAAAACAGAGTTACGGCGGGAAAATCAACGACAAGAAAACAGACGAGGATTATAGGTCGTTCGTAAAAAGCATTATTGAGAATGGCTTATTGGTCGCAAAAGAAAATTGTCACGTGTTCATCTGGTCTGATGAAAAATACATCGGCATGCTGCAGGAATTATACAAGGAAGCCGGACTGGACCAAAAACGATTATGTATGTGGATAAAAGGAAATCAAAACCCCACTCCGCAAATTGCCTTCAATAAGGTTACTGAGTTTTGTCTGTACGGAACTCAGGGCAAGCCATATCTTTCAGATAAAGTTAAAAACCTGAACGAAATCATGAACAAAGAGATAACGACCGGTAATAGACTGATAGAAGATATAATTGACTTCTTTAATATCTGGTTAGTTAAGAGACTGCCGGGAAACGAATACGAGCATGCCACACAAAAACCACCCGTCCTGTACGAAAAGTCATTGCGAAGATGTTCCAAACCGGGCGATATTGTGTTGGATCTTTGTGCTGGTTCGGGAAGCTTGATGGTAGCCAGCGAACAACTTAAGCGAACGGCCTATTTAGTCGAAATAGAGCCATTATTTTGTCAATTAATCATCAATAGATATGAACAATTTAGCAAAACAAGAGTTAAAAAGCTCAATTAAACAAGGAGACATTTTCCGCATCGGAAAAAATCATTTGCTTGCCTGCGGGGATGCCCGAGACACAAAGCTGGTTGATCACCTACTGAACAGAGCCAAAATTAAGCTTATTCTGGTAGATCCACCCTACGGAACAGTGACAGTAGAGAGCAAAGAAGGATTTAAAACTCTCAAAATGAACAGAAAAATTCTGAATGACGATATTATTTCTGAATCTCAATATGCCCAGTTTACGAAAGATTGGCTGATTCCGTCAATCCCTTACCTGACGAGAAGAAATGCAGTTTATATCTTCAACTCCGACAAAATGCTTTTCGCCCTACGCGAAGGTATGGAACGGACCGGAATAAAATTCTCCCAGCTCCTCGTCTGGATTAAAAGTAATTCGGTTATAGGTAGGAAAGATTATCTCCCCCAGCACGAACTTATAGCTTACGGATGGCACGGAACGCATGATTTCAAGAAATCTAAAGACCGTTCCGTACTTTTCTATCCGAAGCCAAATAAAAGTCCGCTACATCCAACGCAAAAACCAATCGGACTACTTAGAAGATTAATTCTAAACAGCACTGACATTGGAGATATAGTTTACGACTGTTTTGCGGGCTCAGGCTCTACTGGCATAGCAGCCGAGCAAACCAAAAGATTATCAATTTTAATCGAGCGAGACCAAGAATACTGCCAGACGATCATCAACAGATTCTGGCAACTGTTCGAAATCAAAGCTCAAAAAACATATGAAGAACAATAAAACAAAACAATTACTGTTGGAGCAACTCAAGAAAACTCCGGTAATCCAAATGGCCGTAGAAAAAATAGGCGTTGGAAGAACGTCCTTCTACAGGTGGAAACAAAAAGATAAAGAATTCTCTAAAGCTGTAGAGGAAGCAATTTCTGAAGGAGAAATGCTGATAAACGATCTTTCAGAGCTTCAGTTAATTAACCTGATTAAAGACAAGAACTTTCCGGCCATTCGTCTGTGGCTGCAAGTTCACAGCAAGAAATACAATCCAAAGGTCGAGGTGACCGGCAACCTTAATATAAAGGAAGAACCTTTATCGCCCGAGCAGGAAGAATTGGTTAAGAAAGCTCTCGGGCTGGCCGGATTATTAGAAGATAAACAAACTAAGCAAAATAATGAACAAAACATTATTAAATCAAACGAATGAATTCGATTCAGAGACTATAAGAAAACTCCTGAAAGATAGAAAGGCGTTGATAGCTACCGCTCAACGAAACTTCTTTCTCTTCTTCTACATTTATTTCGGTCGCTACATTAAGTGTCCGATTGCTCCATTTCATTTCGAGATGTTCAGAATTGCTCAAGATGAAGGGATAAAGAGAGCCGGGGTTATGACCTTCCGTAATTCTGCAAAATCAACAATTCTGAATACGGCTTACAGTTTATGGGCAATAATGGGTGCTCCTCAAAAGAAACATATTGTCATAGCCAGCCAGACCCAACAGCGATCAAAAGACCATTTAATGGATATAAGAAAAGAGATAGAAACTAACCGGCTTGCAGAGGAAAATCTTGGCCCCTTTAACATAGGAGAAGATCGATGGGGTGCTACCACCCTGATAATTCCTGTTTACAAAGCAAGGATTAGCGCTATCTCGGTAGAGGAAGGAATTCGTGGTTTGAAAGAGGGTCCTAACCGCCCGGATTTGATTATTGCCGATGATATCGAAGATTCAAACTCCGTGAAAACAAAAGAAATGAGAGATAAAACGTTTAATTGGTTTACGGGAGAACTCATACCCTTGGGAGAGACCGACGTCAAGGTAATCGTTCTCGGCAATTTCCTTTGTCAGGATTCGGTTCTTTTCAGACTCGGGGAATTGATAAAAGAAGGAAAAATGAAAGGAGTTTTTCTTCACGTACCTCTTGTTGACGAAAACGGTAAGATTGCCTGGCCGGGAAAATTCCCTAATATGGAATCAATAGAAGAATTCAAGAAAAGCATCGGAAACGAATTAACCTGGCAAAGAGATTTCTTGCTGCGTGCCATTCCCGATGACTACCAAATTGTTCTTCGCGAACGTATTCAGTTTTACGAGAAATTACCGAGTCAAGAAAGCGGAAACGATTATAAGTATACCTGGACGGCCGTTGATCCGGCCATCTCGGAGAAAAGCAGTGCAGATTTTACGGCCATGGTTTCGGCTCAGATACACGGCAGCGAAGAAAACTTAAAGATTTACATTCTGCCAAATCCGATTAACAAACGAATGGATTTCACGACCGCAGTAGAACAGATTAAAAAAATATCGAATATCCTCGGCAAAGGAAGACCGACTAAGGTTTTTATAGAAAGCAATGCTTTTCAAGCTTCTCTGGCTCAACAATTGAAATACCAAAAATACCTCGTAGAAAGCGTACAAACATCGGGAGATAAAAGAGAAAGGCTCAATTTGGTTAGTCCGTTGATTGAAAACGGTACCGTTCTCTTTCCGCAGAAAGGAGCGGAAGAACTCATCGAACAACTGGTTAATTTCGGAATCGAGAGACACGACGATTTGGTAGATGCTTTTACCATGCTTGTTTTCAAAGCACTGGAAAACAATCGCCCGGTTCCGAGTATAACCTGGATTTAGTTATCAACTCGAAGGGTCTGGACTACGGGTCAAGGTCGCGTCATTCATATACTTGAAAGGTCGAATATAAGAATTAACAACCGTTCAAGGATATGCAACAAACAACGCCGATCAAAAGCAATGGCTTTCAGTCCCCTTCCGTTGTAGTACCTATAAAGTACTGCTTGTACGCCAGGAAATCCACGGAATCGGACGAAAAACAGACCCTTTCCATTGATTCTCAGGTTAAAGAGATGCTGGCAATTGCCGAACGAGAAGATTTGGAGATTATTGATATTCGTAGAGAGGCCCACTCGGCCAAAGACTCGGGACAAAGGCCGGTATTTAACGAAATTATAAAGGACGTTCGTGCCGGTAGATTTAACGGTATTTTGACCTGGGCTCCGGACCGGCTGAGCAGAAACGCCGGTGATTTGGGCACTCTAGTTGATTTAATGGATCAGAAAATGCTCGTTGAGATAAAAACTTATGGCCAGCGATTCAGTAATTCTCCGAACGAGAAATTTCTCTTAATGATTCTTTGCAGTCAGGCAAAGTTAGAAAACGACAATAAATCGATAAACGTAAGGAGAGGACTTCGTACGAGATGCGAAATGGGTCTATGGCCCGCTCCCGCACCGACCGGTTATCTTAACGAGAAGCGGATTGACCGAAAAGGATACGTAATAATCGATACCCAAAGAGCACCCGTGGTAAGACAGATGTTTGAAAAGGTTGCCTACGAACACTGGTCGGGTAGAAAACTGTATCACTGGCTGAAGTTTGAAATCAATTTCCGCAGTGCAACGAGCAACAAACCGCTAAGCTTAAGCAACGTCTATAAGATACTGCAAACGCCTTTCTATTACGGATCGTTTGAGTATCCGTTCGGAAGCGGTAATTGGTATCAGGGTAAGCATAAGCCGATTATTACTCGCGAACTGTTTGAAAAAGTAACGGAACAACTAAAACGAGACCGAATAGTCCGCGGCGAAAGTAAGGAGTTTGCTTTCACCCGACTCTTAAAATGCGGATTGTGCGGTTCCGGAGTGTGTGCCGAAGAAAAATTCAAAGAGATAAAATCTACCGGCCTCACCGCACGCTACGTTTATTACGGTTGCAATCGGGCGAAAGATCTTCACTGTAAAAACGGTTACATCAGAGAAGAAGAATTAATAAAACAACTCCTGGAAATCATCGATAAGATTGACTTGGACAAACTCGGTACGCGAGAGAAAATAGAGAAAGAGATTAAAAGATTCCGTAAATTCCAGTCGCAAGTCTTAAAGGTAAAGAGCGAGCAAGAGGAACAAAAAGAAACTGAGATAGACGTCAGGAATTATGCCAAATACATCTTAAAGGAAGGGACGATTATGGAAAAAAGAGAGTTAATGGCAAGCTTCAAAAGTAAATTGATGCTTAAGAATAAGGTGATCAGTCTGGAAAAATAGGCTAAAATCTGATAAAGTTAAATTAACAACTTAATATATTACCTAAACCTTATAATTCTATAAGGCATGGTACGAAAAACGCAACGAGCATAAAGAACCCATCATCAGGGTCGCTCGTTGCGTCATGTGGGGAAACCCGCATGTGGGCCGCAAGGCTCTACCTGGTGGTGGGCTTTTTGTATCCTCTGCCAGAGTAAAAGGTCGGAGAATAATTATAATTTAAAAATAGATTAAATATGACCGACGAAATAAAACCTAAAAAGTCAATCTGGAAAAAGTGGTGGTTCTGGTTAATTGTTATTTTCGTGATAATTATTATTGCATCTGCCGGCGGCGAAGAAAAGAAAGAAACGGCACCAGAACAACAATCGCCGCAGGAACAAACCGAAGTGCAAGAAACTTCTCAAACTTCACAAGCAGAACAACAATACATTCAAGAAATCCTTAAAATAAATCAGGATGTTACCGATGCAATGAACTACATTACTAATCTCTGCCAGACAAAACCACTTCCCGCTCTCTGGACCGAAGAAGAAATATTTACTGCTGCCGCCCATACCGTAATGATCGAATTATCTTACGAAGCTGCTCAAGAACTTGATCCTCCTGATAAATTTAAAGCAACTCACGGTTTCTTCCTCTCAGGATTGTCCAAATATGCTGAAGCAATGCCTATTTTCCGTTCAGGAGTTGATAATCTTGATGCCGATAAAATCCAGCAGGCCGCTAACCTCATCGCAGAAGGAGTTCAGCTCATAAATCAAGCAACTCAGGAGGTGAATAGGGTTCGCTAGTAAGCCAAAACCAAAATTGATTTTTCAATTCCTGTTCGAGTTTATAAGTATTGGCGTGGGAAAGAACGCCAAGATAGGATTGCAAGGATTGTTCAAGGGTCTGTTTGGTTATTTTTCCTTCTTTATATTCCTTAATTCGCTTCTCTAACTTCTTAAATATCCGTTGTCTTGTCTTTGTTCGTAGGAGTCTACAATAAGGCAAAATAATATAACCGAGAAAATCTATGCCTTGATGGAACTTACGGATTGTAATTTTCTTCGGGTGTAGTTCAAGAGCAAGTTTATCAGAAAGGAAAGTGCGGATGGAAACAATAAAATTCTCTAGATATGATTTATCTTCTGCTACGATTACAAAATCGTCAGTATAACGAATATAATTTTTTACTTTTAATTTATGTCTAATAAATTGGTCGAATTCATTAAGGTAAATGTTGGCGAAAAGTTGAGAAGTTAAGTTTC